>Ga0315338_1001213_pt1 | contig 35641 bp, 30 predicted proteins | sample ASW8metaG_FD_204518 | JGI IMG/M metagenome (GOLD analysis project Ga0315338, IMG submission 204518) | Ammonia-oxidizing marine archaeal communities from Monterey Bay, California, United States - ASW #8 | ecosystem: Environmental > Aquatic > Marine > Coastal | place: USA: California | collected... | reverse complement strand
ACTACTTAACGGTGAGGTCTTTTCAAGTGTGCCGGAGGCGAAGGTATTGACCGACGCCTGGAGACGACACTACAATCACCGCCGACCTCACAGCGCATTGGGGTATCGACCACCCGCACCGGTGGTCGTCAAACCGAAGTTTACCGCCACATCCTAACTCTGGGTGTGGATACATAAGTGGGGGCACGTCAACGTCGCTTGGTAAGCGCTTCTAGCCTCGGGCCACTATCCCCATGCCTACTGCCGAGCTCCGCAGACGACCTACCTCGGCGTCCCAAACCCTACCAATTCACAGTCCGAAATCCGAACAGGCCATTTGCTGCCATAGACATCCCGCCAACGATAGTGCTCCGGCATACAGCACAGTGACCCGGGGTGATAATTGACGGCGACGATCTGCATGGCATAACGGTCGGCCATCCCCCTCGGGAGGCCCTCTGCTGCAAGGATGGGCGCATCCGGCAACCTCACCACCCGCCGACGCCAGTCAGGCGGCATTCTCCACTGCGCACCCTCGCTGTCACGCCAGGTCGTCTCTATCACACCCGATCTCGTCCGGACCTCGATCGAAACGGGTCTACCGGCACCGCTGTTGGCCGCCACCGGCGCGATATTGATGTCCCCCAGGTCCCATTCTGTCGGCAGATTGATCTCCTCGTCCGCCTCGACTGCGGCGTATTCCGACAGTTCAGGGATGCCATCCAGCCAGAAGCGAGGGCATCGCCACAGCCGGCCCTGATCGTCAGCAAACTGCACGCGGACCGGCCGATAATCATTCCAGAGAAGGCCCCCGTGGTCCATCAGATATGGCGACTCGCCATCGGTTTGTTCGGGATCGATCTTGCGGGTCATGGCCGCCTCCGCCACCCGGACATCCACGGGAACCACTTTGCCCAGCACTGACTTGATCACATCCTCAGGCAGGTTGATCTCGGAGAGCCGATGGCTCAGATGAGGAAACTGGATCTCTCGGATCGCTGTCGTTCGCCTTGCCCCTTAAGAGAACACGAGTCCCCATGCAGTGGCTCCTTATGCGGATGGCTGAAGCAGTTTTAACGGTCACAAGCTGAGAATTGAGTGTCGCATTGCATATATATGTCGAGTTTTTGCCTTGCTGTCAACATATATGAGTGATACATTAATACCTCTGTGATTTGATGCATATCTTCACTTGACATGTCTCTATGAATGTCGTATATTAAACATGTCGCCTTTCCTGTTTTCGAGGGTATGTGAAATGTCCAAAGAGACGAGTTATTCGCTGGAGGAACTCGCGAAAATCACGGGGCTCAAGACCCGCACGATTCGCCACTATATCCAGCAGAGACTCCTCCTTGGTCCCGATTCCCTCGGCCGGACAGCGGCATACAGCGATTACCATCGAGACCGACTCCTTGTCATCAAGGAGCTTCGCCGACACCGGTACTCGATCGGAGACATCCGCAAGACATTCCGCCACGCCCGTCCGGACGAAGAGATTCGGATCGAGATCCTGCCACTTCCTGAGGGCGAAGTCCCTTCCAGACAAGAAGTCGAGTCTGCACTTGGCTTCGTTCAGGAGCAGCAGGCGGCGATGGAACCGTTGAGCGATGTCGAGCACGTCGCCCGGGAGCCTGTCGTGCGTAAACAGACGGCTCCCTCCCCTTCTTCCAGTGGTCCCATCGGACTGCTCCTAGAACAGTTGCGCAACCTGAGCGGCCAGCGACGGGGACGGCCCCGAACCCGTAGTGAAGAATGGGTTCGCCTCGCCGTCACCCCGGATCTCGAGATCCATGTACGCGGTGAGCTTGGGAGCGACCAGAAGGAGCTATACGAGGAGATCGCTGATCATATGCGTCATATCCTGCTTGGAGGAACACAGCGATGAACGAGCATAGCCCAGATGTAAGTGCACGTCTCGATCGGACTCAGATTGATACGCTACGTGATACCACCGCGTTTCTCATCGTCGAAGTCACGGCGCCTGAGGTCGAAGACGATGCATCTCGGCCTGAACAGCCCCTGAATCTCGGTCTCGTCATCGATGCGTCGGGATCCATGGGGGGTGCCGCGTTCCATGGTCAGAGAACCAGCCGCCTCGAAGCCGCCCGCCAGGCTGGCAGCGGCGTCGCAGATCGACTGAGTGAGGACGATGTCCTGTCGGTGGTCTCCTTTGCTGACGACACACTCACCCACATCGCAGCCACGTCGATGTCGGACAGCGGTAGAGCATCCGCCTCGGATGCCATCCGCAGCATCCACACTCGAGGATGCACCGACATGGGCGCGGGTTGGCTCAAGGGTGCCGAACACGTCGCCCGATTCATGGAACAACACCCCGGCACCCGGAATCGTCTCCTATTGCTGTCGGATGGGCATGCGAATCGGGGCGTCACAGAACCAGACCAGCTAGCTGATACCGCGGCGGGTTTGCGAGACCGCGGGGTCAACACCTCGACCGTCGGAATTGGACTGGACTACTCCACAGACCAATTAGAGGTACTCGCTGAACATGGCGGCGGGATGATGCACCACGCCGAATATCCAGAGGACATCGTCGCTGTGATCCTGGCGGAATTGAACGAAATGCGGACGTCAGTAATCGCCGACCTGGCTGTGAGCGTCTCGCAGGACGAAGAGGATGTGGACGACTCTGGAAACCCGTCCCCAAGCCTCAACGTCTCCCCCGTCGGCTACGTGTCCCGGGATGATGACGAAGTAATGACGACACCTCTCGGCAGTCTGGTCAGTGGCGCCTGTCGCCGCGTCATTTTTCGAATCAAGGTGCCGCAGGTCCGCACACGGACGGATGTAACCCTGACAATTTCAGTTTCCTGGCAAGAGGACGAGGACAACCGCAAGACCGATACGCAGCAAGTCACCCTGACTCTTGACCCAAATCAATCGAACCCCCGGGACCGTGGATTAGCTAAACTGGCGGCGCAGGCCTGGCTCGACGAGACCGTCCGACAAGTGATGGTGATGAACCGCCGCGAGCGATACGAACAGATTCGTCACTGGGCCAAGTCGGAGCGAGCTCTGTTCCAGCATTACTGCTCTCGCCTCCCCGGAGGCGACGAGTTGATTGGTCAAATGAACCGATTGTTCGATCGAGTGACGCGACCGATGCGGGAGATGCACCGTAAGGAGGTCAGCCTCCGCCACATGAAGGGACTCAAGGGAATGCGGGACTCTCGAGTCTTTTACGCTCAGAGGGACCTGGACTCTTATCTGGATGAGGAGTAACTGTATGTCGAACTACCACATCTACGTCATCGAGTTGGAGAGTCGAGTTGCTGGGAATCCTTTGTTTCGAGATGAAAACCCGAACCGAGACTGGTCCAAGCCATGCTTGTATGTAGGCCAGACCGCTCATGCTCCGGAGCTTCGCCTCGAGAGGCATCGCGAGGAGCGTTACTCAAGCCCGTTTGTCAGGCGCTATGGACTCCGCCTACGACCGGACCTCTATGAGCGACATGACCCGATCACCTCACGCGACGAAGCCAAGGACCAAGAGCTGCTGTTGGCGGTCACGCTGCGCGCGGAAGGATATGGTGTCGCTCCTACCCATATAGACTGCGTATAGCAGTTCAAGTCGTTCAGTCGGGCCCCGGTGGCTGATGCCACCGGGGCCTTCATGTTTTTGGTCAAACTTCCGCGAGCGAGTCAACTCTATGGCTGTAGACCCACTCATCCTGCAGAAAGGGCATTTGTATCTCAAAACAGACTCCGGACTGTGGCTCTTCGATACAGGTGCTCCGACGAGCTTCGGCACGGACCCTCTGGCCTTGGCTGGCGAACAGTTCCATCCACCCAGCGGCTGCATGGGATTGTCTGTGGACACGCTCCGCGAATACACGGAAGTCGAGTGCCAAGGCCTGCTCGGAGCTGATATACTTGAGAAGTTCGACTACGTGATCGATGTGCCTGGTGGGACGGTCGAAATATCCTCTGATCCGCTCGAACTTGAGAGAAGTTTGATCCCTCTGGAGCGGTTCATGGGGATCCCGCTCATGTCCGTTACTGTGCGAGACCGTGAATTCCAGATGGTGCTGGACACGGGGGCGAGCATCTCGTACCTGGATGACGCAAACATCGCCACATTTCCGCATGTCGGCAGCGAGACAGATTTTTTCCCTGTGATCGGACGCTTTCAGGTCGAGACACACGCGGTCGAGTTCAGCATCGGTGGGAATGCTTACACCCTTCGATGCGGTACCCTACCCTCACTTCTGAACATCACGCTCCAGATGGTGGGTGCTCAGGGCATCATTGGAAATGAAATCTTTGCGGCCGGACCTGTGGGGTACTTTCCGCGACGCAAACTGCTGGCGATCTGATCAGTCACGTTCTAAGTCATAATCCTTTGGTCGGTCGCAGCGTCCTGATTTCACGTCTATGCCACGGCAGCCCGGTACTCGACGAATCTGTCTCCTGGCAATGGATTCTCTAGCTCCCAAGTGATCGCGATCGGCCGATCTGATTCGTGGCTGGCGTAATTGGCGAAGCCGGCGCAGAAATAGGGTAGCGTCCGTCCCATGCCATCGGTCTTGCTCGTGCGCACGAACAACAGAACACGCGTACCTCGGCTTCGTTGTCTCAGATACCGTTGTCCTGTTTCACTGACCGTCGACGTCGCAGACTGGCTTTCCCAATGGAACAGTTGTTCGTTGATGGCATAGTCCTTGTAGCGAGTACTCGGCGAGAATTCTCTCTCTGTCTTCTGCAGAGTAACAAAGAGTAGGTCCGTCTTCGACGGCTCGTGCCAGTAGACACCTGCCTGTAGTGGATGCGGCGTCATGAGAGTGGAAATACCGAAAGCAGCCAAGACTTCATCTCGCGCGTAGTGCGCGTGTTCTTGCAGAGGCACAGCATCCAACATTCTGAGTGGATGCTGCAGGTGCACGACTCGATCTTCCAATATTTCCAGAACTTCAGTCCATTCGGCAATCAGCTCAGGATGGGCCCACAAGACTTCCACACCTTCCTGGAGCGAGCCAAAGACTCCCTTCCTTGGACTAAGAACCGTAAGCAATGCCATGTGTAGTTGCCGCGCGGTCCGGACATCAAGGTCAGTTGTCTTTGGCGTTTCTGCCGCAGTCAGTTCGCGTAGGAAGCGGAGACGCTCCTCGTCGTCGATGTGCAGGAGTCTGCCGATCCCCCGGGCGAGCTTCGCCTCGCCCCCTAGCGCCGCTGCCGATATGTGACCAGCTACCCTCCGCAACCCAGTCCAGTAGTGGTTGTTGCGATAGACGTCCTCGACATCGAGGTCTGTCTCGGTGAGATAGGTTCGGAGTGGCACATCGCCCAGCTCTCGCAGTTCCCCGACCCGGCGATGCCAGGTCGATGGAAGGGATGCCTTGATATTGGCCAGCACAATACTACTCGCCACCGCGTCCAGCTCCATATGGCAACCAGCAGGCAGGTAAGGGAAGTTCTGCTCGATATCGGCTTGGAGCTCCTTGCGGCTACGTCCCAACAGTCGCCGATAGCGCAAGTCAAAGCGGAACTCTGCCCGTTGATGACCGACGAAGTCGAGCACCGTGAGCACGTCCTTCCCCGCTGTCCGGCGCAAGCCCCGTCCCAACTGCTGCAGGAACACCGTAGCACTCTCCGTGGGCCGCAACATGAGCACCGCATCGATCGCAGGCACATCCACACCCTCGTTGAACAGGTCCACGGTAAAAAGCACCTGCAATGTACCGTCACGAAGGCCCAGCAGGGCGGCATCTCGCTCTGCCGATGGTGTTTTTGATGTTACTGCGATCGTCCGCAACCCCGCCTGTTCGAATTTCTGTGCCATGAACTGCGCGTGAGCGATGCTGACGCAGAATCCGAGCGCCCGCATGCTCTTCGGGTCACCCATCTTCTCCTGGACCGCTTGCAATACCATCGCTGCCCACATGTCATCTGCGGTATACACCTTCGTCAGCTCATCGGGGTCGTAGCCTCGCCCTCGTCGCCAGGTAACTGATCTCAAGTCGGTTCCATCGTGAATCCCGAAGTAGTGAAACGGGGAGAGTAGCTCCTGCTCGAGCGCGTCCCACAATCGCAGTTCGACAGCGATGCGCCCGCCAAACCATCTACGGATGTCTTTGCCATCTGCCCGCTCCGGCGTCGCTGTCAAGCCCAGTAGGAACTGTGGTTTCAGGTGATCGAGGACAGCTTCGTAGGTGTTGGCAGCGGCGTGATGAAACTCGTCGACGATGACGATATCGAAATGGTCCGCGGAAACACTCTTCAGCTCGCTGCGACTCAGGGTCTGGATGGAGGCAAATACGTGCTGCCACGCACTCGGCCTTTGCCCGGAAAACCAGAGCTCGCCAAATGCCCCCTCTCGAAGAATATGACGAAATACCGTCCGACTCTGTTCGAGAATCTCTCGCCGATGGGCGATAAAGAGGAGGCGAGAATGGGGCATCGACTCTCGAAGAGTACGGTAGTCCAGTCCGGCCAGGATGGTCTTGCCCGTACCCGTCGCCGCGACGACAAGACTGTGATTCCTGCCTCGTGAGCGTTCGACCTGTAGCTGTTCGAGCATCTGTCGCTGGAAGGGATAGGGCTCGATTTCGAAAGGCGTGAGGTCGATGATGGTGTCATCGACACGTGCCATGGCGCTGGCAAACTTCTCAGCATCGAAGTCTTCGAACTGCGAATTGGCCCAGTAGGAGTCGAAGGTGGCTTCGAACTTCTCCACGAGTGCCGGGTTTGTCCGCTGTGCAGCCCTCACGTTCCACTCCAGCCCGGTCACCTGAGCCTGGTAGGTCAGATTCGATGAGCCGATATAGACCGTGGAGTGTCCGTTGGATCGGTGAAACAGCCAGGCTTTGGCGTGCAAGCGAGTCTTGGAGGTGTCATAGGAGATCCGCACCTGGCCACCCAGCTGCTGCAGCGTCTCGAGGGCCCGGAGCTCCGTGGTCCCCGTGTATACCGTCGTGATGACCCGCAGCTCTCGCCCCGCCTCTACATGCCCTCGCAAGGCGGGCAACATCTCGCGGATTCCCGTCCAGCGAATGAAGGCACACACCAGGTCGATGCGCTCCGCCGACTCGATCTCCGCAACCAGTTCTCGACCCACACCAGGTTCGCCCCGGGCGTTGGTCATCAACACCGTATCGCGCAGCGGCGTTAATGGCCGCCCGATCGTTTGATTGCTGCCGTCGGGTGCCACGGATTCGATGGCGGTCAGGCGCCGTAACGGCACCGCCAGTTCGTCGCCATCCTTGATCGCATCGGGTGAGTCGTCGCGCAGCATTCCCAGCAACCTTCGTGACAGTTCGACAGCTCTTTCCTGGCGCTCTTTCTCCGGATAGTTGGTCAGGACTCGACCCACCCAGACCCCCACGATCTCTGCAATTCGCCGCGGCATGTCGGCCGGATCGACTTCGGCCAAAACCGCCCGAAGGTGCTGCTCCTCCAGGTGGCTGAGGCGTTCGACTAGGAGCAGGTCCACCAGATCGTCATGAACGCCTGGCTTGAAGTGATTCACAGCGCCTCTCGTCTACCGGGGCAGAGCTGGGTGCCTGAACACACCACCTTGATCCGGCTCACGGTGCCACTGGATGTATTCAACAGAGATCTCGAGCTCCCCAGCAATTGGTGGTCTGATCGCTTCGCCATGCAAACTACGAATCCTCGCGACCGTCGTGTCAGTGCCCGTCAAATCAGCTGACACCAGCACCTTCCGATCATCGGTGAGCGTCCATGCCCCCGCGTCAAACAGCTTGTGAAGAGTAGGTTCGACGGCGAACCCGTTGTTCACAGTGTCGGGCCCGCTGTAGGCGTGCCACCTTACATGGGCCGCCTCACAGCCGAGGAAGTGGCCACCAAGAGCCGCACGAAAACCGGTGACCGCACACCGGTGCTCGTAGGCCCTCAAAATTGTCTTTCGGAACTGCGGGTCACGCCGTGGCCGGCTGTAAGCCACCGATGAACGCTCCGCGACACTGGTTTGTCCGGGAATCTCCAGCCCTACTTCTGCGAGGATGTCAGCGTGCAGGGACTCGGGGAAGTGGTCTTCAAGTAGTGTCGTGACCGTCGACTGGACGAGCTCTGGGTCAGCCGATAGAGCTTTAGCGAATCCTGCCTCCAGATGCCCGGCAGAGGACCGCAGTGCAGCCATCTTTGGGAACCCGCCAGCTTGTCGCGGGAAATTCTCAGCCTCGGGGATCTCCCACAGATTATCACTGCGAAGGTGCCAGTAGGGTAACTCGGGCTGACATCTTGACCGCACGGGCGGTGCGTATGACTGGAGAAGCGGGATCAGCAACGACTCCACCTCGTCAAACGGCAGTTCTCTCTCATTCTGCAAAAGCTTCGCAATGGCGATCAGCAATAGCAGTGGCTTGTGGGGCGCCCGTCGCTCTCCACTATGGTTAACATTGAGTCGCCGTACCTGGTCGAGATAGGCCTCTCCGTAGTTCATTTCGATGAGAGTCCCATACCCGATAGATCATTGTTCGTTCCTACTACAACCGCCAACGCCAACGCCCGCGTCAACGCGATGAACCACCGCACCCCCACCCCACCCTCCACCAGATGCACATCCGTCACGATCACCGCCGGCCGTTCCAGCCCTTTGAAGCGCAGGAAAGTGTCCGCTACGATGTGATCCACCAACGCCGGGTCATCTGCCCGAACGACGTCGTGTTTGGCCAGCGCGTCACTCTGCAGCACTGATCCCTCCGCTCCCAACCCCCGCAGGGAGATCACCGCAATCTCTTCCTTCTGGAGCCCTTCACCGCGTAGGTTCTCGATCACCGTGGCCACCTTGCCAGCGACCGAGGTCTCACTCGGACACGCCACCAGGCGCAGGCAGTCAGCTTCCTGAGCCGACTCATTCGCTGCCGTCACATCCCCCGATCCTGTACGTATCACTTCGGCCACCCGCAACAGTTCCGGCGGCGAACGATAAGCTTTGATCAGATCGAAGTAGCTGGCAAACATCTCCTCCGGCACGGAGCGATCCGCCCAGAACGCCTGTGCCGGATCGTGAAACGCCCATAGCCGTCCATCCCCTGCCAGAGCATCGACGAGCAGCCAATTGGCCTGGAGCAGATCCTGCGCCTCGTCGACGATGATGACATCCCAGCGTGTGGCCACTTTCTGCACGACATCGGAGGCGTGCAAGTTGGCTTCCTCCCAACGATCCGGTTTGTGCGGGTCTATCTCGATGCCCTGCTCCCGACACAGTTCTAGCGCCAGCTGACTGATCGAGAACGCCTCGATGCCGTCATCGGACAGATATGACGCCAGCCACCGTCCCAATCCATCGGTGAAACACAACAGCAGCACACGTTCCCCAGCGGCCGTGAAGCGACGCGCAGCTTCACAGGCCAGCATCGTCTTGCCTGTGCCGGGACCGCCCGTAATGAGCAAGCGTAGATTTCGTTGCCAGCTTGCCAGCAATTCCACTTGCGTCTGATCCAGCTGCAGTCGATCGACCTCGTTCCATCTGAGCCGTTGGCCCAGCGCCAGTCGCGCCGTCCACGTCTCCCCCCATAGCACGTGCAGAGCCTCGATCGTGGACCGTTCTACCGGCTTGACATATGGACCGATGGCGCGCTTTAGCAGGGGTGGTAGCGCTTCGGCACACCAGGCTAGGTGGTTGGCGCCAAGGAGCCGGCCACGCAAGTCGTCCTGAATCGGAGCATCCTCGTCGACGGTTGTGTCGGGAAACCATGTGGCGATACCAAAGGCCGGTATCGGCGTACCCTGCGTACTCAGGCGATGCTTGAGTTTCCTTAAATAGCCGTACGCTTGGTCTCGGGGATTGTGATTCAGTGGCTTGCGGTTCTGGAACCACCGACCGTCGCGCGCCTCCATAACCCCACCCTTTACCTCGATGATCAGCATGCCGCGATCGGGGTCGATGAGGATGAAGTCGCCTTCGCCGTCGGCGCCAGAGTCATCGTGGATGCGTAGGGAGTGCCAGGCGGTCCAGCCGGCGGGCAGGCCTGCCTGGAGGGCCTCGTAGACGCGGTGCTCCGCTTGTGAGGTCGTTGGGCGGGGCTGCTGCTTAGGGTGAAGATTAGAGGCTATCATGACGACTCTCTAATGCAATTCTCCCTCTGTGTGTCCAATGTTTCCAACTGATTCTCCCCCGAAAATACGGACACCCGCAAGCGGCGATCGTGGATAAGTGCTGCTCGAATTGGTCGGGTATTACGTAGTCCAGGGTGGAGTGACTTACTTCTGTCTAAAACCCTCGACAATCCAGGCCACGATGCGCACAGAGCCCCAAGGAATGACAAAGGAAGCCACAACAGCCGCCGCGCAGTTTAGTAAATCTCCGGCGTCGAAATCAGTCTGGCTGGCTATGCCAAATAGCAATAGGCACAGCGGAACTGAAAAAACCAAGCCAAGAACAAGGCTCAGTCGCCTCACACCTTCGTTTGTCTTCAGCATGTCCAATCCCCGACACGTTACGAACATCTCCATCTGCGCCTACTCACCGTGCGTCGCTCAGATAAGACAATCGGTCCAGCGGTCCCAGTCTCCTCGTATGAGAACCACGGGGACTCTGTCCGCGGTTACTCATCGAACGTGCGCTCGAACCAGTAACCGCCACTGGATTCTGGCGATACAGCCATCCACAGCGAATCAGATCCTGAGAAGGTGATTCTTAACCGCTTGTTGGCCCGGAATCCATGACGGTCTACTCTCGTGAGCACAAGCCACAGAGAGTCTTTGGTACCTTTTTCTACGACGCATGTTCCTTTGGACACTGGCAGCCGCTGCCATTCCAAAGCAAAGAGATCGTCGTTCCAAGCTGGGAAGTCACGTTCCACCATTAGGCGACCAACACTCGATTCCCACTGACCGCGTAGTGTGTACTCTGCGTAGTAGCCACCAATAGCCGGAACCTTTAGTAGCCACACAGAGACCTCAGAGATGAACATCCCTGATATGAGCACTGCCACCACCAGAATGAGGCAACCGCAACCGGTGTCGGAATCCGAGTCACTCACGACGCTTGGATACGACTGCGATTCAAGCCAGATGGCCCTTCAACATTCTCACCCAATAGTGCGGAATCGGCTCATCCTCCTGAGCAGCATCTTGTCGACTAGGATCTCGCCAGTCTGAAGAAAAGAAAGGCTCCCCCCAGATCAATGGGAATCCAAACGGGCTTGGGAAGGGCAACAGGAAGGAGAGGATTGAAAAGTAGACCTGCGATGATCAGGACAACAAAGTAGCGCGGATTAGAGTCCCTGAGCCTGAAAGCTGTGTAAAAGGCCGCGCCACACACCACCAGACGCAAGAGCATGTAGTAGCCGTAAGGCCAGATCGGTGGGACAGCCAACAGAAGCATCACCCCAGCCACTCTCAGGAACCATCGAGTCCGCTCGTCCATTACTCACGGCCAGCGCACACCTGTGTGCCTGTCTCCGTCATCGACAACGCTACCTCCGCCGTCTCAAAGTCCGCCTTACGTCAAAGACAATGCGAAACCTTGGTAGGATTTCAACCCGAAACCACAGGACACGAAAGTTAACTCGCATCACGATGCCCCTCTTTCTTGCCCAGAGTTCAGGGACGTTTCTTCCTCTTACGAGGTCCCTCTATCGCCCTGAGCAACCGGTCGCACTCCTGCCGAACGCGCCACTCGTAGCGACTTCGTTTCAAGCGGGCAAGTGCTAACCGGATGCGCCACACTACCAGCTACTCCGTGGTTCATATATGAAAAAGTAACTCTCCACGAGACTTTTCTGTTGCTTGTACTCGAATTTTTCCGTCGTGTGATCAGTCAATCGCACGAAGAACCGGCATTCCTTCTGAGTCGTGGCCTTATAGATCGGATGCGCGAAGGCCTTAAGTTCTCTTCGGGTAACGATTCCTCGGGGAATTTCGTCACTGGAGATAAGAAACTCCTCCAAGTCATCTTGTCGGCGCTCAGGCCACGCAGGCGTCAGTCGGAAGCCGTCATCAAGGAGTTCAACATCCAAGAAGTACTCCTCCTTTTCGTCTCCTCCAAACCAGCAACTTCCCGGCTCCGTTCCTCCTGGGACACCATCCTTCTCTAGAGCCTTGACTCGACCGACAAGCTCATCTCTGTCGGAGCGAAGCGTCAAGTTTTCCTCACGGAGTTCCATGAGTTCCTTGATTTTTTTTATATAATTATCAATGGCCTCTTGAATATTCTTTTCAGACTGGTTGAGGAGATCCTCTGAGATCAACCTACTGGCAGTCTTTCGCAATTCGTCAAGGGAAACGCCCAACTGCGAAAGTACCTCTTCAGTATCCACCTTGAATTTTTGCAATTCATCTCTCTCGTCCTCGACAAATTGAAGTTTCTTCTCGATATCATAGATTGAAGCACCATAGAGCGCTAGAACTACGAACACCAAAAGAAGGCTAATTTCGGTTAGCGAAAGGCTGAAAACTTTATCAGATTTATCTCGTCTAGCCACTGCCCCTATCTCGACCTCCGGAACTCCTCACGGAGTTTCCTAATTCCGTCAGTCAAGGTCGCTATTGTCGTTCGTAGCGCAGTCTGCGATGACAGGAGGTCTTCCACCACGCTCTGTCGGGCTTCCTGGAGCTGACCTGAGAGGGCGCTCGCGACCTTCTGGTCTCTCTCAAGAGACTCGCTCATTCTTTGAACCGCGCCTGTATATGCTGCGATACTCGTGGAGGAGCTTAATAGCTCATCAGACATGGTGGCAAAGGTCTCTCCTGCCTTTCTCACCGACTGCTCCTGAGTGCTAAAGGAATCGGATATTGCGTCAACTGACGATCGAATTCCCTCAACTCTGAGAACGGCGCCAGCTTCATCCAACTGAACACCGGCCTTTTTGAGGGAAACGGATATTGCGTCAACTGCCAACTGGACTCCCTCAAACGTGAGAGAGGCACCAGCTTCTTCCAACTGGACGCCGGCCTTTCTAATGGAAACGGATATTGCGTCAACTGCCGACTGGACTCCCTCAAACGTGAGAGAGGCACCAGCTTCATTCAACTGAACACCGGCATTTTTGAGGGAAACGGATATTGCGTCAGCTGCCGACTGGACTCCCTCAAACGTGAGAGAGGCACCAGCTTCATCCAACTGGATAACGGCATTTCTAAAACCCTCAGTAGCTGCCTGAGCGGCAGTAATCATTTCGTTGACAGCCGTCCGGGCAGCACTGGCCGCCTCGCCTATTGAGGCGTTAAGCTCTTCAAGGGTGCTCTTTGAGACCGTCATGAGATTAGATTGCGTTATTGAGAAGGCCTTCTCAAACTCCTTGCGTTGTATCTCAATCCACTCCTGATGCGTCTCACGCGCGCGCTCCACACCTTTGGTTTCCTCATCTCGAACCTGCGTCCAATGCTGGGAGGCTTGTTCTCTCCAGTTTGAAAGCTCGGCGACTGTGGTTCCTACTTCAGATCGGAGCGTTTGAAGCGTCCGCATAGCAGCCTGATACGACTCGTCCTCCTCGTCTTGGTTTGTGACTTGCTCGTTTACACTAACAATGAAAACCCTTCCAATTAGGCCAAAGATTGTTGTCATGAGAGCCATACCAAAAGCCCCAAGCACGCGTTTCGGCGCCTGCGATGCATCGATTTCGGCGGTCGTAGCGAGGGCGATAATCAACGCCATGAGCGTGAAAGTGAATCCGAGATAGTACACACGGTCTGCAGATTCATTTGTAAGATCCCCACCGAAAAACAATACGGCGATATATCCCACCATAGAAAGAACCGGAAAAGCCACGGCGTATATTCCCACTGTTCCCGCGCCTAAATAGACGGAAACTCCAGCCCCAACAGACCCTACTGATAGCGCAATCAGGAACCGCACACCAGGATGGCGGGTGATGCTTTCACTCGAAGAGCTCCTGGCGGTAGTGACCATCAACTCACCCCTCTTGGTAGTTTCCTGATTCGCATGGAAATAGAAAGCTGACTCTCTTTCGGTCGCATCAAAAATTCCCCTCACTTCACCTTTTGCACCGACCGAAGCCAACCGCCGTTGTCTTCTATGAAGTTCTCCCAGAACAGTAGGTGCCTATCAACGTCAACCGGCGACATCGCTGGCCTCCACAGATAGATAATTTGGACGCTTACTCCCACCAGATTGATACCGGACTTCTTACCATGTGGAGTCGCTTTGTAAGCACGATAATCGAAGTCATTTCTGTAGTGATCATAACCTGGAACGTTCTGCATGAGATCAGATACAATTATCAAGTGTCGGTCGGTAATTCTGTTATCCAGTCCATGATTCGACACGACGGATTGGATTGTCTCGATTATCGGGGACGTGCCGTGGCTACCCCCGGAAAACGTGGAGATGAGATCTTCGCGGAATGGGTCAAGGAAGCCCTTGTTATAGCGTTCGCGGATCTCGCGGGGGTTTTCCCTCCATTCATCTATATCCCGGGGATTCCTGGGAATGCATTTTTCGAAAAGGGGTAATGGAACGTCATCACTTATCGTGTCAATCGCGAAGATAGAGACCTTCTCAAATTCAGATAAATCCTCGACAAGTCCTAGGATGAGCTTTTCGACCTCACGGAACTGAGACTCCGTGAGGGTGTCAGTCTGATCAACGAGGATGATTGTGGATTCGTAATTGGAGTTGGCACACTTTGGGCAGTTGGAACTTGGATCTACGTTCAGGCACGGTGGAGTCTGGCAACTCTTTAGAGCTGTAAGCGAGATCACGCATAGGAGAACTACGCCTATAATTACCGCACCCCAAAAGTTTGGACTGCCAGCCTTGAGCTGTAGAGACAAGGGTCGGTGGGTCTACTTGTTAGGATCTAGGGACAAGGACTGTTTCATTCCTGCAATCTCTACTTTTTCAAAAAAATCATCGATTTCCTTCTGTAGTTCCCGCAGGACCTTTACCTCCTCATCGTTCGCCTTATTCCTATTCGCCTCGAGGTTATTTACAACCGTCATTAGTTCCTCTGTTTGTCCCTCGTCGCTTGAGATATTCTCGAGTTCCTCTAGGAACGGGGGCTCCTGGGCAAGTGTGAAGTCACGATTAAAGTAGGCGGGCTCTGGTGTCACTTGTGCAATCTCCTGGTAGTGCTGCCGATAGCGTTTGAGAAGATTGTTGGATGCAGCCGTGACACGAGATCGGAAGTCAGAGTACTCAGCGAGGCGGCCTTTGCTCCGCGCTATTTGAGCTCTGTGGTCGGCTAGTAGCATTCGGCCTTTCCGAGCAAGACTCTCGACCTCACTCATGGTTTCTCGAAACCTTTTAACCACCTCATCCCTAACTTGGTCTCGGAGGGTCGCACGCTTCTCCCGAGCAGCCACAGACGCTCGGTCTAAGCGACCGTAATCCCTAAGGGGATCGTCGGATTTATAGCCTTCTATCCAGGCGATCGTGCAAAAGAGGAGTCCAACGAACAACAAGACCCAGGCATCAAAGTTGGAAATGTCAAAGGGAGCCTCAGTCAGGTGGCTAATCGCCAGTTTAATCGCTTGATCGGGATCATCTTCAAGGAGAACACGGTAATGAGCGGTAGCCATGTTGAAGATGATTACAAAAAAGCAGACTGCGGCCGCAACGAGAGTCGGAATCAGCGTTGACTCTTTGATCGCCTCGCGCTGATGACGCCAAGGCAAAACGACCATACCACCCAACAGCCCCATGAGGACATTGATTATGGAGATTATTAAAGCTTGAAGCCATCCGCCGATGAGCCCAAAGGGACTCGCCTTTGCGAAGAACTGTGTGTTCAGTACCGACTCGCCAAAGCAAAGGGAGACAACAATCGCCCAATGCATCACTCCCCACTTCGGATAGTGAGCCGATCGGACAATGGCGTTGCGAACACGATAAGCCTTCAGTGCAGTAAGGGCTCCGATGCTTTCGGAATGTATGTCGAGGAGACGCTGCTCGTACCCCTTGAGTGTCTCTAACGCCCTTGCTTGTACCATCTTGGAGAAGGACTGACGAGGGAAGCCAATGAGTTCACCAGCAATCTCGCTACGCTTTCGCTTAAAGTCTTGGAGAAAAGTGATGGTGTCCTGTCCTGCTTTGGCCACTTTGTTTTCCATGAACTTTATGATCTTAAATTGCGGTGCGTCGTAGGTAGAGTCACCGGATCTGATTGTACCCTGTGAAGCTGCCGTGGCAGCCTCCTCGCGCAGCTTCAATTCATCTTCGAGTTGCTCAACCGACTCAAATTCTAACGACATAGGGATTTCTCACGCAGGAAGTGAAGCGGATAGCGCTCGTGCTTCACGGATTTTCCAGCTATTCAGATGGAGTGAAGCGAGTAATGTAAGGAAGCCGTAGGACACGGATCAATTCGTTACGCATCAACCAGGTCATTTTTCCTGTGACTCACTGAGCGCCATCGACTCCGCAGACATCATCACAGCCTCCCCGATCCACAGCGACTCAAGGGCCTCCAATTCAGATGGTTTCCTTCGGAGAAGCCCGGAAAGTTTGCTAGTGATAGTTCCTAGAGCAGCGCCGGAGAGCTGACCGACAATCGGCACACCTGTTGAGAGACCAGCAAATTTCGCAAGGCCACTCAAAGTCCTGGCGATGCCGGCATAGTCTTCATCGGTTGAGGTTTCGCCCAATTGGACAGAGACGCTGTCTACGAAATGCATGGCCTTGGATCGATCATAGGTGATTGTAGCCTGCGATGTGGCCAAGAGCCGCCCGCGAAAAATCATCGCCTTGGTCCGGAGTTCAACTCGGAGCGAGATAGACATAGAATCCCCTCTTACTCGCCTCTCAAGGTCCATCAACCAAAGAGAGAAATCTTCACCAACCTCAGTTGCTTTGGCCCAGCTTGATTCTTCTATGGTCGTCAAGACACCTGCCTTAACATTCTGGAGTTTGTTTTTCTGGGCGATAGGCGTCTTGACGTCAAACTGTAATTGTGCTTCGCTCCCGGAGGGGAGAAAGAGTAACGAAAGGGCAGTGACACTCAGGACAATTTGGGCCAATTCAACGCAAACAGTTCGCAGATGATGCATGATAGTTCCTATTTTCGTGGGAAAAGTTCTACGAACGCATTTCCGTTGCCTTGCTTGGCTCGGATCCTGTCGTTTCTGACGAACTCCCACTCTTCAGGAGGGTCTTCGGTCGACCATTTGTGGTACATGGCCAATTCACTCCCCTCCAGATGTAACCCATGCCGAGTCGAGAAGTAGAGCCAGATCCGCGCCACATTACCGCGGATTTTTTCGTTCGGTTCGACCAACTCACCAGACCATTCGAAGTCACAGTTCCCAAGCAGCAGATCTTCACCGTCAATCACCCCGTATCGCTTATTACTGCGCAGTGCATTGGTCTGCCCGACGCTGGGGACCAGATTGTGTAAATCGAAAATCATCGCCCTGGCTTCTTCGTCGTGATCCTCGCAGCACTGCCGTCCTCGCTCATCACAGTCTGCCAACCCCACGGTCCAACAGTCGAAATCTCTGGCTGGCATCAAGGAGGCCGGAACGACGTGCTCCCACTCAAGGCGATTGGCGCGGGCAGAGTTTGACTCCTCGTTCAACTCAAACCCACAGGAACTCAGGTCGATGGTACCGCCCGACCTTCCCATTGGGACATAGTCGCAGCCGCAGTAGAGTGTTTCCGAGTGTTCTGCGTAGATGATGTCACGTGCCCATTGCTTGGTCTTCACCCATGATCTCGCGATGGTGGCCTCAGCCGGGTTCTCAACTTTCTCTTCTACTGGATCTGACCCTGGCCCTGCACAATCCACAGCGTGACAGTGGTAATCTCCCGTGGACCGATTGACGTGCCCTCCGTCGGCGTCTCGCCCTCCCGGGTGAGCGTAGCTGATTGACGCGACCAGCGACACGATACACGCGTGAGCGAGGAATTGGCTCTTAGGTGGTTTCGGCAAGGTTACAGATCCTCCTAATGGGTCATGCAAGTCAGCGTCTGCTCGGGCATTTTTCCAGTCGAACCCGGCTCCTCGATGATTTGATGTAGCTCATCAAGAACGATCGTCTTTCGATCAGCAAGGGCATTGTCGTATCACCGACAGCACCCATCATCGTTTCGTAATACGACACTCTTCCAGGCCATGTTGATCACTAGCTGCTTGTCCAAACCACGTAGAGCAACGCAGGGTTGAGCTGCGGGCGGAGTCGCCGTCTGTATTGATAAAGGGATCAACGAGAGAATCACATATCCGACCAAGCATCACTGATAAGGCCGTCTGCTGCATCGTGTTGTCTGGATTAACAACTGGGATGTCGGCCACTTGGGCTCCTCGACGGGGGGACAGTCTCCGAGGAGGCTCGCGCAAAGGGCGGTACAATGTCGATGTCGAATGCCCGTGTCATCGAAGTCTGAATTCGAATGCGGGCACCGCGCCATCTATCACGCCGCCTGTGCTTCTCCGCCCTGTAGCCTCAACGTCTCGTAATATTGCTCGGCCAATACAGTCGTCTTGAAGTCGGCGTCATCACCGTAAAGATCTTCGACGGTAAACTTGATTTCTGACAAGGAGACGCGGAAGAATTCCTTTCGTCGGTTTACGGCGTTCAACCGAACTCCATCAAATTTCTTGTGCAACGACGCCTCAAGAGCAGGTGCGTCCTCGCTGTAGATGATGGCGTGCACATCAAAAGGGAAGGGCACGCTGGCGTCACCCAGCTCTTTGACTCGCTCCATCGGATCCAGTCTGCGAGTCAGTCCGATCTTGAAGACATCGTCCCCGAACGAGCCAATGTTGCTGATGACATATACATGACCCCGTCGGGTCTGTTCGGCGAGGCTCTGGGCTCGCTCTCCCTTCTCACGCGCTTCCTGGAGCTGCTCCTCCAGCAACCGGACCTTAGCTTCGAACTCGGCCCGGGTCTCGTCCGAGGACGCCTGGAGTTGCTCCTTAGCTTTCTCCAGCAACCTCTGATACAGTTTCTCTTCCTTCTCGGCCTCGGCCAACGCGCGCTCATATTCCCGAATTGCTTTCTGTTCCTCTCTCATCTGCTCGCGGATAGCTCTTTGCTCTTCGTCTTCAGCGGCCTTCTTCAGCTTGTACTCGTATACGAGTCGACACTCCTCGTACTTGAGTTCCACGTAGTCTGTGGTGAAACCACACATGAGACTGAGGGCCATCTTCTCAAGGGCGTCTGCAATTTTTTCGATGCGCTCGAGCGTCCTTGAGAAGTTTGATGGTGTAGTCTTCCCGATCAATAAATCACACTCGATGTCGAAGGCTTTCAGGAGCATTTTGGCCTGTCCAGCCAAAATCTGACTGCCTTTCTGAGAGCTGCCATCTACCGCGATGTCATCTGGAAGTTCCACCGCCTCGCCACTCTTTATCATATCCTTCTGACGCGCCCGAGTCCTCTTAATCTCCTCAGTGTACCGCGCTGCAGTCTCGTGCAGATATTCCGGCTCCTCGAAGTGTCCAAAATCAACAAAGTCCGCGACGCGCGTATAGAGATCGAGATCCGACTTGAGATCGTGGAGTGTTCCATCCAACTCCTCCCTCTCAGACTTCCTCTCCTCGATTTCCTTCTCCAGAGCGACCTTGCTCGCGCTGCCGGTCTCAACAAATTCCCTAATCTCAGTCGCTCGTTTCTCCAATTCCACAAGTTCGGCTGTTCGCGACTCCACTGTCGCCAACTCAGCACGGCTGTCGGTGAGCCTGCTCGTCGCGTTAGTAATCTCTTCCTGGAGGCACTCAAGTTCTGTGCGAGCTTGCTTGACGGCTTCCGTAGTCTGGCGATGCTCAGACAGCTCCTTCCGATATCGCCAGAGAAGCAGCAGGACGAGCAGTGCAGAGAGGGCAAGAGACGTGAAAACAACGGAGATGAACCAAGCGATATCCATGACCTACCTCAGTGCGGTGTTGATGATCGAGTCTCGAGCAGCGGAACGCGCTTCTGAGCGACGCTGAAAGGCTGCGCGCTCGTCCTCCTTGAGTTCCTGAAGGGCGAGCTTTTCGACCTGGCGCAGGTGGCGCGCCTCTTCCTTTTGCAGTTTGACGCGAGACCTTTCGACCTGACGATGATGCCGTTCTGCCACACGGATTGCCTTCATCCGTTCGCGTTCTGCTTGTTTGGCAGCCCGGTCGAAGGCACGGGCAACCCTCAGTGTGGTTCTGAGGAAGCTCATCCTGTTACCTCAGGGAAGGGGGACACTTCTTCAGCTCTTCTGCTGGCCTGACGGTCTCAACATTGCCTCCGGCTCAGGGCTTCAACCCTGTCATACTTCTAGCCTGAACGCCAACTCCCGCGCCGCCGCCTCCGGCAACGGCACCCTCTCCGCTATCTCCTGGCCCCACTTTTCGTCTAACCTGTAGTCTTCTCCCATGATCACTTGAAACCACCGCTCACGATCCCTCACGACGCGGAACATTTTCTCGTCCTGTGTCCCGGCCAGGTATGGCAAGTAAACGTGAATGGGTTGTTTCACTTGCTCTGCCTTCGCATTGATGCGGTCGATTCTGCCCGTTCGCTGCTCCAACGTACTCGGATTCCAGCAGAGATCGTGGTGGATCACGTATCGGCAATATCGGTGGAGATCCACACCCTCAGCCAATACTGCAGACGCCACGAGAACCTCGGGGAAGAACGGGCTGTTGAAGGTGAGCATCAGGTTCTGTCGTGCCTGGCGACCTGTGCCGCCATTTGCCAGACGGACGTTTCGTTCACCCAGGCGGATCGTCTCGACGGCTTCCAGGTATTTCTCGCGCTCTTTCCCGCTGCAGCGCCTTGCGAGAAACTCCACGAAGTCGCGGAGCTTTCGCTGGAGTGAAAGACCGGAACCATCCGTCTCCGTGATGGCGCGCTCGAATGCGCCAGCTTGTCGACGACCCACCTCCAACGGGAAATAGCGAATGAGGAAGGAGGGAGTTCGCACGAGACTGCGCGCCGCCTCTGTAACGCGCCTCCCTTCGGACTCGCTAAGTTCCGGAAAATCAGACACGATCCTCGTCATCACGGCGTCGAACTCGGTCCTCACAGACCGCTCAGCATCGTATGCGGACCGCAAGTTCTCGAGCCTTCTCTCCGCGTCAGCCAGAGCACATCCCGTCCGCCGTGCCACCTCGCTCAGGAAGTAGGCAGAGAAAGCCGCCGAAAGGTGTCTTTCTAATGCCCTTCCAGTCGCGCGAAAGTGACAGAAGACTAGGACCTTCTCCCCTTGCTTCCAGAGCGTCAGTACTCGTCGAACTGTCGCTTGGATCTTTGGATGTTCGGCGTGCGCAGTCCCTCCCGGTAAGGCCTTCCGCAGCCGATTCAGATACCATGTCAGCGCGCGGTCTCTACCGAGGCTCAACTCGACTCCCGCGCCGTCCGTCGTGTCCTCATCCACCAACTCGCCATCGTCAACAGTCGTCGATCGTCGCGTCTCCAGAAAAGCCTCGTAGCTGGACGCTAGCCCCTCGGCGAAAGTCGCACGTCCTGCCACCCTCTCAGCCTCTCGCGTTGACATGCGCATCAAGATCGACTGGCTGCGTGCGGCCAACAGAAATGGCAAGACGGACTGGTCACGGATCCCCAGTCCCTCGAGTGTCGCCTCGTCATCGGCATCAATCCCCGCGCCGTTGAAGCGCCGCCGACGTGGGCGCTCCACCCCGGGAAGTCGTCGAGGGCGACGATGGCGAATCACCCACGGCCGCAACAGTTTCTCAGCCGATCGAATCTTGTCTCGTGCCATACCATAACTCTGTAGAAGCAGCTTCACCCTCTCTGCTGCTTCCTCGCTACCATTTTCTTGAAGCTGCTGCCACCAGGACTCAGCGTCATCGTGCCGGTCGTCATTCAGGCGCAGGTCCTCCGGCTTCAGCTTTCCCCACTTCTCGTCCAGGTAACTTGTATAGGAATACGTCTCGTTCAGCGCCTGGCTCAGCTTTGTCATCTGCTGCTCGAAGTCGACGTACTTCGTTGGGATCGTCCGTTTGTCCCATCGCACGCCCTGAAACCGGTCAAGCACTCGCAGCAATTCCTCGTGCCCGAGTTGGAACGGCGTAGCAGTGAGGAACAACATCCGTTCGAATGAGCCGCTCAGAGCGCCGGTAACCTGCACCATGTCGGCGCGGGACTCATCCTCCACGAACAGTGAAGCCAGCCTTGTTGATGGGTTCTTCAGATGGTGTGCCTCATCCAGGATCAACAGCGGCGACCGCACCTTCGCCTCGACCAAAGCACGCTGCCAGACATCCTGCATCGTTGCGACTAGCTTCTTCCGGACTCTTTGAATCCGTTCCTCCAGATACGCCGACTCCCGTAGCGGCAACGCACCAAGCTCGGCACGCAACGCTGTCAGACGAACCTTCCCCTTCTTCAACACTTGCACGATCGCCTCAGGCACAGGGTCGTCCTCGAGTAGCTCACGATCTCGTGCGTATTCGTTGATGATATCCTTCCAACGACGTGGCTGTGTCTTCATGAGCCGTCGGTATAGTTCCTCATCCCCAAAGCGCCCCCTCTGCCGTAGGACAGCTGCTGCAAATCGAGGAAACGACTCCCGCTGTTTCCTGAATCTGGTCGGCATCAGCGCCCACTTCAGAATGGCCAACCTCGTCCAAGCATCTTGCAGGCTTGCGCTGAGCGCTCCGTGGGTCAGGAATATGATGTGCTTCCGGGTCGACTTCGGATCGTCCAACAAGCGCAAGAATTCGACCCCGCGACGGGCCACACCGTAGGTCAACGAAGTTTCGCCGTTCTCACCTTCACCGAGCAGACACCTTTGTCGAAACACTTCCAGGTCAACTGGCCACTTGTCGCTCAGGGCTGAAGGGATCATCACGACTACGGGTCGCCGCCCTCGTTCCTCCCACGCCACTGAGGCCGCAACAGCTAGGGCAACGAACGTCTTCCCCATGCCGACTTCATCGGCCAAAATCACGCCGGGCTGCCGCCTCAGGCGTCTCAGCAGCTCGCGCACCGTCGCCATCTGGCGTGCAGCGTCTTGCGCACCGATCCGGTCAGACACATGGAGATCGATGCGCTTGTCGTCGAACGAGACTGGCCAGGTCATCGTCGCACTTTCGCGAACGTCTCGTGGACATAGTCAGTCAGATTCGGTGGTCCCTTCCGTTGAGCAGCCAGGGCCTGCAAGTCATCAACTGTCTGCTTTACTTCCGATCTGACAGCCGCTTCACCGAGGAATTCCTCGATCCGCTCCCAATCCGTCATCTGCAACGTCATGGCAACCTCTGCGATCATGAATCCCGATCCTTCGCCCTCCTCCTCCGCCAATCGACGCGCCAGTGCAACGGGCCCGATCGGACCATGGAGTCGCCAGCGTAAGGCTTCATGATCATATGCAGGGCGCTCCAACCTCTGACGCAGCCCTTCCAATGCCCCAGAAATCCGCCGTACCCGACGAATCAGATAGTTCCGTGTATCCACCTTCTTGTGCGGATCGAAGACCAGATCCGGCCTGACACCAAACGCCTCGCCTTGTCGCCGCCAAACGCGACTGAGCGCTTCGTGTAGAGGCCGCGCTGAACTCAGGATCTCGACCAACTCCTCCAGGGACAAATCGCGTAACTCCTCAGGCGGCGGCAGACCAGCCGCATCTGTCACATTTACCACCCAAAGAGACCGAACGGTGTCTCCCACCGCCGTCTGCCACGTGACGAGAAGCGAGCTCGGGGGCCGTGCGTCGTGCCAAGAAAGCTCAACGTGCCGCTGTCGCCCTCCAGACTCCCATTCTTCCCACGCAAGGAGCTCGGTGCCATCTTCGGCTGTCACCAGGAACCCCGAAGGAACATCTCCAGTAAGTGCTAGACGCAGCGAGCCCGTCTCGCCACCAGGCACAAACAAGGCCTCACCAAAAACCACTGGCAGAGGCACGAACTCTTGAGGGTCCGGTGTCTGTTCCTGAATCTCTTGCAGGAAGACCACTGGGTCCCCGGGTCGTTGACTGTCCGGAAAACACGCCTCGCACCGACGCGCGAAAGCATCCCGCGTCGTGGGCAACTTGTAAACCAGGTTGGCCTCAACATTCCTCGGACCACTCGCTGTACCGAAGCCAGCGCAGGTGAAGTTGCTCGAGCCGATCATGAACAAAGCCCGATCATCCCGCTGCAGCCACAATGACTTGGCGTGCAAGGGACGAAGCTCGCTCTCCTCGTCGGAGTCGGGGATGAACTCGAAGTGATGCCTCACGCGAGCGTTCCAAGGCTCGCTCAGGGCCTGAGGAATCCCGAGCTGCGTCGAATCGTCAGCCGCTACGTGGCCCGGGCCACGAAACATGATCGACAGCGATCCCCGCTTTCCCATCAACCCAATCAGTCCATCTGCCTGCTGCTTGGCCCGAGCACCGTCGTTGTAGAATGGGCTGAGCACTTCGGCGTGGCTCGGTCCGCTACCGACCCAGTGCACATCCTGAATCTGATCGAAAACAGGATCTTCTCCGGGCAACGTCGTCAACCAAGAGACCATGGGGCCCCGACCAGCCTCGGCGGGAGGCCAGCTCTCCGTCAATTGGCCCACACGAGTTAACAGGCGACGCAGGGATGCGTGGGGGCCTACAGTCGCGCCCTCTTCTCCCCCGGGCGCAAGCGTCGCCAGTCCTTCCAGGAAGTGTAGTGCATCCGACAACAACGCAAGCGGAGCTGACCCTTCTGCCGTGAAGTCTAGCACTCCAACGTGTTCGAAATTGCGACGGTAGCCGTATTCGGTGAGGTTCGCCGATGCTACCAGCACGCGTACATGATGCTCCCAGATCAACAAACTCACCTTCGCATGCTGGATGCCACCGCTCGGTACGGTGACGGGCAGCAGGTCCCAGCGAAGACTGCGGCTGCGTGGGACATGCCCTGCATCGACGAGGACAACGCAGGAAACCTGAGACAGTCTCTCCTCGCGCTCCACGAGATATACCCGCTTGTCCTCATCAGGCTGGGTCTCCATCCCGACAAATCTGCCCAAGCACTCCTCTTCAAAGAACGCCGCGTCAAAGGTGTAGCTGGTGGCAATGCAGCCGATGGGCTGACCGAACCCCTCTCTCCTCACCCAGGAGTCCAGGAATCGCTCCCGCACGTCATCCCTGTACGACTGAGGACTCATTGCTCATATTCTCCCAAGGTCACGCAGGAACGTGGAGGCCGTTCCTGTGCGGTAATCGTAGACGTAGGAGTCGTCGAATGGTGGCGGGTCCGGGCTTCGGTACATTGGCCGTACCATCGCGCCCTCTCCCGTCGGCTCAAACCAGGCTCTCTTGCCGTCCGGCGGCTTTTCGCGCTGCACTTCCTGGTGGTGTTCGAGGACGGCTCGGTAGAGTTCGGTGGGGTGCTTCAACCCTCGATAACGAAGCAGGTGGCTTTGCATCTCGCGCAGCCAGTCCGAATCGGAGAAATGCTTCTCGAGAGTGTCCACCTGCTGGTGGAGATTGGTCGCCAGAGTCTTGGCCTGTCGCTCTTGTGCGAATTCGGTGTCGCTTACGGCCCGCCCATCCTTGGCGGTTGACATATGCAGAATGAAACGGAAGGCGTCTTCTATCGTGCGCCCGAGTCCTTCATATGCGTCTATGCTCTCGAGGCGTTCCCGCAGCGGGCGACTTGCTTTACGGATCACGGTCCTGAAAAACGCTGGCTCCGTCTTGCGGTCGACGATAACTCCATGTTTCTCCAGATAGCCGAACAACTCGCGCCGCATCTCTTGGGCCTGAAGGTCCTCAGTGTTGCCCCGTAGGTCGGTGCGTAGCAAGCGGCGCGAAATGCACTGCTTCTCACGGGAACCAACCCGATCTGGGGACAACAGCCTCATCAAGTCTTCCCACATCGCCGATCTCGGAGGCTGATCTACGGCACCCTTGGCCATACCCTTCCGCACCGCCCTCCGCAAAGTCTCGAGTAGCTTCGCCCCAGGACCGGTCTGACCCGTGATGAAGCCTGAGAGTCTCTGATCCTTTTCCCAGGCGCTCAGCAGTTCCAGGCCGCCTTCGTCGAGGTGAAAGTTGTCGTCCAGGATTTCCAACCCCCGTGCCAATCGTCGGTAGACGCCAGAATAGCCAAAGACCTTGGGCGTCTTCAGGTAGTTGTCCTTGTCGAGGTGTTGATTCCGTTGGACCGCAGCCCGCGACTTGCGGCTTCCCGGAAAATTCTGAAACCCCGACCGCGCGAAGGCTTCGACGACGTGCCACTCGAAAACCAACCATGCAGGGGACACGTCGTCGGCTGCCAATTCTTCGGCGAATCCTTGGCATACGTGGGCCCCAACGACCATGGCGGTCAGGAACCGCGGTCGCGCCATGCGCACAGTCATCCAGGGATAGATTCGCTCGGCAAGACGCTCATAGGTGCTCATGAGGCCCAGAGGGTCGATGCTGCCTTCAGTGCGTTCAGCCGGGTCATAGAGTGAAAGAAGGGGCGGCGAAAAACCGGTCACAGTGCGGCTCGATTCGGAGAGGATACTGAGGTCGTCCCTAATGGATCAGTGGCTTGGTCTTCAAATGCACACATTCCATTCGCCAGACGCATCTGACGCACACTACGACACTCCGGCTCGAACAGCCGCGGCTCCACCACCAACACACATACACACTTCGCTCGACTCGTTGCTACGTTTAGCCGGTTAAGGCTGTACAGAAATCCCATCCCCCGCGGCGCCTCCTCTGGCGATGATGTCGCCATCGAGTAAATGACTACCGGCGCCTCCTGTCCCTGGAACTTGTCCACCGTCCCTACCCGAGCTCCATCGGGCAGCCTTTCCTGGAGATTCGCCACCTGGGTGTTGTACGGTGCCACCACCAGGATGTCGTCCAGCTTCAGCGGCTCCGTCTCGCCCATCATGTTCGTCCATGTCACACCACCTTGGAGCAGATCTGCCACGACCTTCTCCACACGCTCCACTTCTTCCTCACTGGAGCTCTGGTTTCCGTCATGCTCCACAGCTTCAACCCAAAGCCCTGCCCCAGCATACCTTGTCGGACCTTCGAGTAGCTGCTGCTCCAGCCCTACCATCGACGCGAGTCTCGTCTCGTAGAACAGCTTTGACGTGTATTCGCAGATCGACGGATGCAAGCGCCATGTCTTCTCCAGAAACAAACCGCGTTCCGGCGGCATCGTCTCGTCACTGCCTAATACGTGCTGCAAGGCTGACACCTCGGTGCCTTCGGGGTGGCTGCCCTGCTGAGGCTGCTCCAGTTGCTGCGGGTCGCCGAGCAGCACCACACTCCTGGCGCATGGGCTTACGGCCAACACGTTGGCCAGCGACATCTGCCCTGCTTCATCGACGAACAGCACATCAAGAGCGTCCGAGTATTCCTCCCGAGCCCACATCCACACCGTACCTGCCGCCACCTGGGCCTCTCCGTCGTCCAGCATCTGCAGAGGCGTGGCATTATCACCGCATTCTGTGATCCCTTCCGCCTCTTCCTCAGACAGCTCACCGATCTTCTGCACACAGTGCATGTCTACATCGATTTCATCTGCCGCTTCCAGGGTCGATGTCAGCAGGTTGCTGATGACCTTGTGGCTCACCGCAGTCACTCCAACGCGTTTGCCCGCCTTGACCAAGGCTGCAATCATGTGACCACCCGTAAAGGTCTTGCCACTTCCTGGGGGACCCTGGATCGGCAGTACACCGTCATCCAGTTGAACTGCGAGACGCTTACCCGTCTCCAGCGATTCTTCCGAAGGCTGCCTCAGATCGGTCTGCGCACCGGCACACAGACGTGGAGGCAGATTCAGCAATAAGTCGCGACCGGCTCGATAAGGCTCTGTGTCGCTGCCATTCATGGCATCCACATGAGCCGTAATCCAATCCGCCATCCGCATCAGCGATTGCTCCATTGCCACACCGGGCACCACGTTATGCGCGTAGATGCTGCTCGGGTGGTCGTCGGTTCGCTTCGTTGATTTCAGGATGTCGAGGGTGCGGGCGGCCTGATCGATAGCGATCACTTCACCGAAAGTCTCGCCCTCTCCATCACGCAGCTTCGCCTCCTCGCGAATCTCCGTGATCTGTTCGGGATACCGATAGCGGTGCCGCTTGCGGCGCTCCTTGCCCACCTTGGGCAGCTCCTTCATGTAATCCAGGCCGGTGATCGCCGCCTTCTCATCCAGGTAATCCTCATCTGCCAGTTCGCGCAGGCGGAAATACTCCCACCACGCCGCTTTCTCCTCGCGCCTATGCCAGTCGAGCATGTAAGCCAACAACCAGCGTGCTTGCTTCTCGTCGTCTCGGTCCTCTCGCACGGGGGATACACCAACGATGAGCCGTTCGCGCATGTCATGAATGCGTTGATCTCGCTCCTTGCGTGGCTCTTCTTCACCCACCTCGACTACTGGCCGCGGCACGTCGATGTCCTTTGCGACCAACTCGGCCCGGATTTCTTCCAACCACTGTCGTAGTGCCCACGTCGATACACAGTCGTCCTCGTTGTAGCGCTGAACGATGTCGCGCATCTCCTGGGGAGCTTGTTCCCCCTGGCCTTGTTCCAGCATAGACTCGAAGTGTCGCTTCTGTCGGCCCAACTCCGGCAACGCTTCCTGACGCTCAAAATCGTAGAAATCTTCCAGCTTCTTGATCGAGTAACTCTCGACGCTGCACCGCACGCCCTGGCGCGTTACCGCGTACAGATCGACGAACACCTGATTTCGCAGCAGGTCATCCACTTCATCTTCCCGCGTCGCATAACGCCCCATCAGTCGTTTGAGGGCCGCTGGTTCATAGGGTGCGAAATGATAGATGTGCATGTCAGGGAATCGTCGGCGACGCTCGACCATGGCGTCCATGAACTGCTCGAAGACCTTGTGCTCTTCTGCCGGGGAGTACGCCCAAAGCTTGTGGTACTCCAGTTTGCCGCCCTCAATCGTGTCCCAACCGAAGAGATACTCAAGTCCACTCGCACCCTCAGTGGCTGCGTCTCCGGCAAAGGCATCGCCCTCTATGTCGAAGAACACATCTCCTTCACTGGGCTCGGGCAATCGAGCAAGCCCTTCGCCCTCATTCACTGGTAGGGCTTCGTGATAGGGGTGTTTGCCTCGGCGACCCTCCAGCTGTACTCGCGCCTGGTCCTGCACTCTATCCAGTCCCTGCCGGGTGCCGCGTTTTGGTCGTTTGCCCTCGGGAAATTCCGCCTCGCCCAATTCGGTGAGAGTCGTGATCCCCCACTCCTTCAGCTCCGTGCGCTGCACCTTGGAGATCCCCGCCACCAGGCTCAGATGATCATCCTCCGCACGCTTCTTTCGGCATGTCATGAACCAGTTACAGATCTCGCACTGGGCGCACGGCTCGGGGTAGGTCTCGACCGCCGCTCCATCTTCTACCGCCTCTCTGAGTCGCCGCTTTACCAGCTGGTAGTAGGCGTAGTAGTGATCGACCCGGAACACCTCCGGCTCAAAGTTCTTCCCAGGGGAAACCACCATCACTCGATCCGGTCGGCGCCCCTGCATCTCGCCAACAAGATCCGCGTAGAGGCAGAGCTGTAGGACCGTACCCGCGCGGGTCTCGCGGGCGAGTTTGGTGTCAAGGACTTCGTAGTGGTAGTCACCTAAGTCACTGGCACCGTCCGTCTTCAGCAGAAAGTCAGCTCGGCCCCACCAGCGACCATCATCAAGCGCGGCCTGGAAAACGACATCGACACCATCACGCATGGCGGCGAGTGTTTCATCAGGGGTCGCTGTGTGCTCGGGTAGTTCTGTTACGCTCAAACCCTCGGACTTCAAGTGCTGCAGGTATCGCGCCTCGTGCTCAATGCCCTTCTCCCGCAGCACCTTGAGTGTGGGGTCATTGTAATACGGACGTTTTGGCCCGCCCTGCGTTGACCGCAGACTGAGTTGTGTCAGATGATGACAACCGAGATGGGCCGACAAGTCTGTAGCAGAAAGCTTCAAGATGCCGCGAATATCTTTCATGCCGGTACTTCGTCCCCATGTCGAGATGGGGCATTCTCAAACGGGCTGAAGGTCTGTTTACCCCGCTCCATCAGGCTCTCTATGGCACCGTCATCGTCAGCACCTGTCCGCCCAAGGAGATTCGCACGCCATCTCTCCGGAAGTCCCTTCACGCCATACAAAGCGCCTATCGCCGCACCCACGATCGACGCGATGGTGTCGTTGTCCTTCGTGTCGTTGACCGCTCTAACGAGTGCCTCTTCCGGGTCATGTCCGTACTTCATGAGGATATAGAACACGGTTGGTATGGTCTCGAGCAGGTAGGCGCCGGAATACCAGATGGCCCCAGCATCGACAACCGATAAGTCCTGACGTGCCGCTTCAGCCACGAACCTGGCTGTGAACTCCCAGCCAGTTCCTTCATAGCCGACTTCGGGCCCCCCTCGTGGCTTGTGCCTGGTCTCACCTTCTATATCTCGGACAGTCTCGATATACGTGTCGAGCCACCAGTCCTTGGGTGGTACTTCTTTCATGTCCAGCAGATCCCACAGCAACCGCACGAACCCAACAGCCGATGACATCGCCAGCCGGTCATTATGGGTCACCATGGCACAGGCTGCTGCGTCCTTCCACAGCTGACTACCACCTGCACGGAGGTGTGACAACAGGATCGGGCTGATGCGCATCAGCGCACCATTCCCGGCTGACTTCGCACCGCTGTGGTACCAGGGCTCGCCTCGGTCTCTGTTGCGAAGAAACTGTTTGACGCTACTACCAATGCCGTAGATCTGCCGTCCCGTGAAACACTCCGCCACGTTTTCGGGGACGAACCCACCATCCTCGATCAACTGCTCCAGGGTCCAGAATGTGAGTTGAGTATCATCACTCGGTACTCCGACCGCACCCGAAGCATGGCGAGACTCGAGGTAGTCGCGGATCTCACCGTGCCTCTGTCTACGTCTAGATGGCAGCATGGCCTCTGTCGTGTTTCCCAGGCTGTCCCCGATCGCCACCCCAAGCAGCATCCCCTCGACACGGTCGAAATCGAACTCCGGGCCTTTCGGGGCTACATCGAGGTCGAAAACTCGTCCATGCTCGAGCCTCATCTCTACCCCGTCAGGCGGAGTAGCGCCCTGTGGCATCCACGTAACCGTCATGTTGGTCGATTTTCGGCTTGCATCAGACCGACGATGAGGTCCTCGATTTTCTCCCGCATCGTCAGTTTGTCCAACCACGCCGATGGGATCTCATCAACGCCGTAGTAGGCTCCGGCAATCTGCCCGTAAACCGCACCCGTCGTATCCGCATCGTTTCCCAGATTCACCGCCATGAGCGCACCCTCTACGAACGACTCGCTTCCGGCAAACGCCCACAGTGCCGCCTCCATGCTATCAACGACATAGCCGGTGCCCCGGATCTCAGGCGGTTGTTTCTGCTCGAAACTCCCCTTTGCAATCGACGCAATCTTCGGGCACAGCGGTTCTGTCCCTTGTAGTGTCTCCGCAGTCCAAGCGCCAGGCGCCAAGAGATCGTCCTTGGCTACGCCAGAGAGTGCGCCCACCAAATAGGCCGATAGCAGTCGGCATGCGTCGACGGCTGCCTGCGTTCCATGCGTCGTACGTGAACTCTGCGCTGCCATCTCGATTGCTGTGGCCGGATCGCTAGCCCATCTGATCGCCACCGGGGCCAACCGCATGATCGAACCATTGCCAGCTGTATTCGAAGCCGTCGAACCTGAGAAAGGCTCACCCGTATCCTCGAAAGCATGCAGCGCGTGCCGACAAGTATTGCCGATATCGAAGCAGTCTCCGTTGGAGCTCAGATACCCTTCCCGGTACCAGCGCACGTAGCCCTGCATCTGGTCAGCCGCATCAAATCCATCACACTCGATCAGACTCTCCGCCAGACACAGCGCCATGGACGTGTCGTCCGTCCACTGCCCCGGTTCCAGTTGGAACGGGCCTCCACCCACCATGTCGTTGATCGGTTCGAAGGTGCCCGGTGATTTGAACTCCAGAGTCGTTCCCAGAGCATCACCAACTGCAAGGCCAAGCAGACATCCCCGATATCGATCCAGTTTTTCCACACTCACTCCGCCCAATGGCGGACCATGTCTCGCTGTGCATCGGTCTCGGGTGACTGTTTGCCCCCTGGATCATCCCTCCGGAGACGGTTGATCGCTACTAGTGCCCCTTCTCCCGTCTCGATCTCATGTCTCACGAGATAACACCCGACCACGGTTCCGGTACGGCCACGTCCGCCCCAGCAGTGCACATACACCGGTTGTCCCCGGTTGATGGCAGCGTCGATCGCATCGAGGATCGACTGCATCGTTTCGGCAGAGGGCACGCTGACATCCGGTATAGAAATCCGCACATAGGTCAGATCAATCTGCCGCTCTTGTGCCTCTGCGGTCAGCAAGGCCGCATACGAGCGCAGCGGCATGCCACCTGCACCCCTCTCGTCCTCCTCCACCAAGTTGATCACACACCGGATGCCTACATCGAGCAGCGCCCCGATCTTGCTCAGGGCGGCTTCTTTCGTGAGATCTCCCGGGTAGTAGCCTGCCAGGAAGTGGCCAGGCAGCACCCAGTAAGACCTGGAAAAGGGCGTCGGTGTCATAGCTGGAGTCCGTCGGTGCATGACGGCGTGGATCAACTGCCCTTCATGGAGCAGGGCAGACCCCGTCAGGTCATCACCCCTGTAGCGATGCTCCATGCCGAGTCCGACGCCATCGAACCTGATGTCTTCGCACTCCCCACACTCCCCCAGCAGCCGCTCTGCCTCGGAAACGCCACGGTAGAAGCTCAGCACCTCTGGTGCGAGAATCGCCTCCAGGGCGTAGCCACGAATCAGCTTGGCATAGAGCCCTCGCAATACCTCCGGTGAGAACACACAATCCAGTCCCACCGCTTCCCCGTTGATCAGTGCCACGCACCCCACCTGACCCTCGACCATCGAGAAGGGCGCCGCTATCGCCTCGATCTCTTCGTCTCGCCCGACAAAAACGTCACGCAAGGCACCCGTGGTCCGCTGAGTCCCGGCCCGAGATGCGACCTCATCGATCGCACTCCACACGGCAGACTGATCCGAGGCGCGACTGCCACGAGACCGCAGCGATCGATCGACACTCTCGGCTTTTGCCGCCCGCACCGACGGTGGCGCGACGACGCCTGAGTCCGAGAACTGCTCTGACGTCTGCTGCCATCGCCCTTCTTCCGAGCAACTCACAGGAATCACGGTTTCGGAATTCGGCGCGATCAGGATCGTCGAGTTGACGACCCGGTTCTGCAGTGCGCCCACCAGCTCTTCGCCCTCCATCAGCAGCACAGGCTGTTCAAGTCGGTTCACCACACGTAACTCTGACACCGAAGCGCCACCCTCTATCTCCTTGATGGCGAACTCGTCACGGGTCATGGCCACGGACATGGGCAGGATGTCCTGACCTGTCCAGGTTGCCAGCAGGGGTACGAGAGTGAGATTGCCGCTGGTCTGCTCCTCACCGAGGCTGACTTCTGAAAGCAGTTGTGCGAGTGTATTTGTGTCAGCCATTAGAAGGGGGGGCGTCTTCGTCGACGAAGCCCGGCGCAACTTGCTGCTGCATGTGCTCGTCGACATTTCCCTGACCTCCCTGAAAACCATCATCACCTCGACCATCCAGCATCTGCATCTCTATCACCGAGATCTCGGTGGTGTACATCTTGGCCAATATAGAAAAGCACACTCTAAAACCAAGGAGTATTGTTTTCGATAATGACCCTGCCGATATTGTGCCCGGTCTTTATTCAGATGAGTAGATCGGGGCGGGTGATGGCATGGGCGATGCCGTCCTCCTAGTGAATTTGCTCCGCCAGGAAGCGCTCCACCGCCTCGGCTTCGAACCCGGCCTCCCTGAGGGCATTGGGATTCAGGCATAGGTAGGGGTGGCTGTGGGCCATGATCAGATCCCCCGTCCGAAGCGCTGGGTGATGGCGGCGGTCTGGCTCTCCGACTTGCGGAAGTGGTCCACACTCACACGCTGCTCCATCGGCGTGTAGCGATGACGATCCGAGGCCTGTCTTGGAATCTTTCAAGATGAAAATTTGACAGAATCCTGTTCGTTGCTCTCATATATACACGGTCAATCCGGGTGAGATCTTGAGTGCACCACCCTCCGCATCAAGGCCTGGGGCACCTCATTCAAGACGATCGACGAGGACTGAACGCCTCGGCTTATTTTTCATGGCACTTATTGCGTTCTTCCCAGACTCCGGATGCCATCAAGGACACGCAATTTCTCAAGAAACGAGACCAGGCATGAAACTGACCCAAGCGCAGGTAGAGACTTTTCATCGGGAGGGCTATCTGGCCGTCGATGGGGTGCTCGCAGCTGAGGATTTCGACCCGCTCATTGCCGACTTCGACGCCCTTGTCGACGAAGTCGCCCGGGACCTGCGTGATGAAGGGGCCATCGATGCGCTCTATGCCGATGCGCCCTTCGAAAAAAGAATTGCCTACCTGACGCGCGCAGCGGGCACGTCGCTACAGGGCAGGGTATCGTTTCCCAACAACCTGCGCCGGCCACTCTACGATTTTCTCAATAACGCAAAACTCCACGACCTGCTTGAAAGCCTGTTAGGCCCGGAAGTCTACTGCCACCCATGCCAGCACATCCGGCCGAAACTGCCCGATGGCTTCGTCGGGGGCGATTACGAGGACTTTGCCGGCAAGTCCCCCGCCCACCAGGACGCCGGCGTATTGCTGCCCGAAGCCGACGAGACGATGGTGGTGACCAGCTGGATCCCGCTGGTGGACGCGACGGAGGAGACGGGGACCTTACAGGTTTATCCTCGACTTCACCGGGGTGAAATTCGCCGGCATGAAAACGCCCCGGGCTACGGGCTGACGATCGTCCCCGAACTGTTTCCCGAAACAGAACCCGTGACCGTGCCTGTAGCCAAGGGCGGGGTCCTCCTGCTCCATGGGCGCACGCCGCACGGTTCGGATATCAACCGCTCGGACATCGTGCGCTGGAGCATGGATCTGCGGTGGAACGACCCGCGCCTGCCCACCGGTCGGCCGCTGCCAGGGCTTCTGGTGCGCAGTCGAGAGAAACCAGCGACGACCTACCAGGAGTGGCTCCACGAGTGGGCGCTGGCGCGGGCCGACACGACGCCCCGAAAGATGTGGCGGTGGAGCTGATATATGCGGCCTGGCGAAGGTGGGATGGAGAGAAAACTGCGCGTCGGCATCATCGGTTGCGGTGCGATGGGCCAGAACCACATCAAGGCATACGGCCTGCTGGAGGATGTCGTTGAGATAGCGGCTCTGTGTGACTTCAACGCCGAGCGTCTCCAAAGCGCGGCACAGGACTGGCCCGCGGCGCGCACGGCGGCGGATTGTGCCACCCTGCTCGGGCCTGCCGATCTCGACTTGGTCAGCGTCTGCACCATGCCGCAGACCCACTGCGAGATCACCGTCGCCGCGTTGGAAGCGGGGGCGAACGTTCTGTGCGAGAAACCCTTTGCCATGGACCTGGCCCAGGCCGATCAGATGCTCGATGCCGCCCAGCTCGCCGGCAGACACATTCAGGTAGGCACCAATATGCGCCACATGCGCGACGCCGGAATCCTGCGCAACTTAGTGGCCTCCGGCGCCGTCGGCAGACCAGCCTATATCCGAGCCTGGACCTACTATCCCGCCATCCCATGGTGGGGATTGCACACGGTCAAGCGGATCTCGGCGGGCGGCTCCATGGCGTCGACGGCGATCCACATTCTGGACGCAGCACTGTGGGTCGCCGGGAGTCCTGATCCGCTGACGGTCTCCGGTTCGACCCATAAGCTGTTTCCCGGAAAGCGGCTGGAAACCGCGCCCTCATCCGAGGCCCGCGATTCCTACGACGTCGAAGACATTGCCGTTGCCCACATCCGGCTCAGCGACGATATCAGTCTCATCCT
>Ga0315338_1001212_pt1 | contig 35677 bp, 39 predicted proteins | sample ASW8metaG_FD_204518 | JGI IMG/M metagenome (GOLD analysis project Ga0315338, IMG submission 204518) | Ammonia-oxidizing marine archaeal communities from Monterey Bay, California, United States - ASW #8 | ecosystem: Environmental > Aquatic > Marine > Coastal | place: USA: California | collected... | reverse complement strand
CCTTCGGCACGGATCCGATTCGGAAGTTGGTTGTGCCTCGCTTCGTCGGTGGCGTCATCATGGTGCCGGCGTTGACGATCCTGAGTGATGCCGTTGGTATGGTGGGCGGCTACCTCGTCGCGCGCTTCACGTTGCGGCTCGGAACGGGTCTCTACTGGCACTCCGCCCTCGACGCGATCGGCATGCACGACATCTTCATGGGGCTCGTCAAGCCGTTCGTCTTCGGCTTCGTGATCGTTTCCGTCGGCTGCTACCAGGGTTTGACGACGACCGGCGGTACCCGCGGCGTCGGAGAGTCGACGACGCGGTCCGTCGTCGTGGCATCGGTCCTGATCCTTGCCTCTGACTATTTCTTGAACCTGCTGATTCTGAGGTTCGTCTACCCATGAGTGCGCGAGATGTTTCCTCGAGCGTGATCTCGTTTCGCGACGTCTTTTTCGCCTATCCCGGTAATGAGGACTACACGCTCAAGGGCGTGAGCTTCGATATCCGTGCGGGGAGCACCGAGGTCATCTTAGGCGGCAGCGGCTCGGGGAAGTCGACGATCCTGAAGCTGATTCTCGGGCTCATCAAGCCGGACGCGGGAGCGATTCTCGTCGAAGGCCGAGATATCGTGCCGCTGAGCGAGGAGCAGCTCATGGACGTGCGCTCGTCGATCGGGATGGTGTTCCAGGAGGGGGCGCTCTTCGACTCGCTCTCCGTCGCCGAGAATGTCGGCTTCCGCTTGCGCGAGCACGAGACGTTGACCGAAGAGGCGTTCGAGGGGCGTGTGGCGCCGTTGCTCGGGTTCGTCGGCCTGTCGGAGTTCTACGACCGCTCGCCCTCGGACTTGTCCGGCGGCCAACGGCGGCGCGTCGCCGTCGCCCGCGCGATGGCGCACCACCCGGAGCTCATTCTCTATGACGAGCCGACGACGGGGCTGGACCCGATCACGGGGTCGACGATTTGCGACCTCATCGTCAAGCTCAGAGATCTCGAAGGGGTGACATCGGTGCTGGTAACGCATCAGCTGCGCGACGCATTTCAGGTAGCGCAGAGCTTCGTCATGCTCGAAGGCGAGGATATCTCGTATAACAAGGTAGAGGACGTCGAGCTGTTATACGGCGCCGAGTTTCTCGTGTTGAACGAAGGTCGTCTCGTATTTCAGGGTCGCCAGCGCGATCTGTTCCGCTCGGACGAGCCCTACGTGCAGCAGTTTCTGGAAGGACAAATACCCGCTTTCAGGAGGTAGAAAAATCATGCCTGGTCGTAAATCGGTCTCCTATGCTGAGCTCCGTGTCGGTATCGTCGTGGCTGCGGCCCTCGCGGTCGCGATGGCGGTCACGCTCTACGTCACTCGCGAAGGCGGTCTTCCGTTTCTGGGTGGGCAGTACACGATCCATAGCTTCTTGCGAGACGTCAACGGCTTGAAAGCCGGCTCGCCGATTCATCTCTCCGGAGTCGAGGTCGGGTCGGTGCGATCGGTCGCCTTCGCGCCGCCGGGCTCTCCCGCGCCGGTCATGGTCACGATGACGCTGCGCACGGACGTTCAGGACCGGGTCACGACGAGCTCGCTCGTGACCGTTGGAAGTCTCGGTGTGCTGGGCGAGAAGATGCTCGACGTCGAGCCCGGGCCGCCGGGCGGCACGCCGATCGAGGACCAAGGATTCGTCCCCGGCCAGGCGGAGGGCGACCCCATCAAAGGGATTATTTCCGACGCGTCGCGGACGATGAAGGACATCCGTGACCTCGCCGCCGAGATTCAAGAGGGCCGCGGCACCTTGGGTGCGATTCTCAAACGAGATGAGCTCCACGATCAGCTGCTGGCACTGGTAGCGCGGGCGGAGTCGGTTTTCACGAGCCTCGATCAGAACGAGGGCACGTTCGGAAAGCTGATTCACGACCCCAGCGTTTATGACAATTTGGACGAGCTCGTCGCGAGCATGAAGAGCCTCGTCGGTCGCATCGACCAGGGAGAGGGCGCGCTCGGCCGCCTCGTGCACGACGAGCAGGTCGGCAGGCAGGTCGCGGGTATGACGGCGAACCTGGATTCAGTGACCGGCCGGATCGACAAAGGGGAGGGAACCCTAGGAGCCCTCGTTCGAGAGCGCGGGCTCTACGATCGCCTGGACTCGCTCTCAGCCAACATCGATTCCGTCACCGCCCGGTTGGAGCGTGGAGACGGCACCGCCGGACGGCTGCTCTACGACCGGGCTCTCTACGACAACCTCAACAAGACGGCGGCGGAGCTCCAGAGCTTGATCGCGGACATTCGCGAGGATCCGCGAAAGTATTTGAGGATCAAGGTGAGCCTGTTCTAGCGATGGGAGACGGAGGCTGCGGCCCTACTGGGCCGGTTGCTTTGCTTCGTCGTGCCGGCGAAGCGCTTCCATCATGAACTCCGTTGTCGACCGGACCGACTGTATGTTGCTGCGGATATTGGAGCGGACGAAGTGAAAACGCCCGTTGCGGACCGGTATGAGCTGGTAGGCGGCTTCCTCGCCCTTGAAGTCCCCCGAGAAGCACCCGCAGATATAGCCGTCGAGTAGATGGATCTCGCCCACGTTGTCTCCCTCGATGCGCAAGACGCCCGTGGCCTGGTTCGCTTCGAGGAGCTGCAGGATATCCGTGCTCTTGAACCGCGCGAGGTCGCCTTCGAGCTCACCGTCTTCAGCCCGCCGCGCGTTTGCGATCAACCGCTCGCAGCGAGTCAGTAACTCCCGCATGCTGAAGGGCTTGAGGAGATAGTCGTCGGCCCCTTGAGTGAGCATCGTGAGGCGTTCTTCCGGAGTGATCGTGCCGGAGAGAATCAGGAACGGGATCGTCTCGAGGCCGTCCTCCGCTCGGATGGCTTGAAGGAGAGACAGCCCCGTGTCGCCGTTTTGGAGCTCGGCTTCACAGGTGATGAGGTCGGGGCGAAAACGGCGGGCCGCCTCAACGGCGCTTTCGCTGTCCACAGCTTCGACGATCTCGAGATCCGAGTGGGACAGGTATTCGGAGAAAATGCGCATCAATTCCGTGTTGGGCTGAACGAGTACAACACGAAAACGCGACATTCAGGTCGAAACTCGCATCGTGGATTTCACGTGGGATACTTAATTTTATAGTGGGATCGATTTAGTGTCAAACTGCGCAGCGCGGCCCATTACCTACCTTGAACGCTTGCAAACAAAAGTGTTATGCTGATTCATCCTGAATGTTCGGCCCTCTAGAAGAGCCTTGTGTTTGATTGGTTAGATCTGACGAATAGCCGGAGATCTTGATGATCGTTAGCTTTGGCGCAACAGATGTAGGCCTGAGGCGAAAACTCAACGAAGACAGCTTGCTCGTTGACGAGTCGCACCGGCTGTTCGTCGTCGCGGACGGAATGGGTGGACATAACGCCGGCGAGGTCGCATCGAAGCTCACGGTCGAGACAGTGGGCAAATTCGTACAGCGATCGACCGAGGAGGAAGAGATCACTTGGCCGTACGGTGTCGATCCGAAGCTCTCCCTCAATGCCAACCGCCTCCTCACGGCGGTGATGCTGGCCAATAAGAGAGTTTGGAAGGAAGCCGACAACAAGCAGGACTACACCGGGATGGGAACCACCGTCGTCGCCGCTCTCGTGAGCGATACGAGTATCAGCTTCGTCAGTGCGGGAGACAGCCGCGCCTATCGGCTTCGTGACGGCGAGTTCGCGCAGATGACAGTCGATGATTCGTGGGTCCAGGCGGCGGTGGACGAGGGCGTTCTTCTCCCCGAAGAAGCCGAGAGCCACCCGATGAAGAACATCATTACCAAAGCCGTCGGCGCGAAAGAAAATCTCGACGTCAGCGTCGAAGAGCATCGACTAGAGGCTGATGATCTCTACATCCTCTGCTCGGACGGCCTGCACGGGATGATGACGGAGAAACACTTGACGGAGCTCGTCCAGGGCTCCACCGGCTCGCTCGAAGAGCTCGTCCATCTGCTCATCGAGACGGCGAAGAAGAATGGCGGCAAGGACAACGTAACCGTCCTCGCCGTGCGCTACACCGAGCCTTGAGGACCCCTCCTCGCCCGGGTTTGGTAAGCTCCCCGGCCTGATGTCTCAATCCAACTCGAATCAGCCGTTCGACGGTGTCACCGTCGTTGACTTTACCCGGATCCTGGCCGGGCCTTACGCAACGATGATGCTCGGCGACTTGGGCGCCGAGATTCTCAAGATCGAGTCGCCTCGAGGCGACGACTGTCGCCACTGGGGGCCTCCTTTCATCGATGGTGAGAGCGCCTATTTTCTGGCGGTCAATCGGAACAAGAAGAGCGTCTGTATCGATCTCAAGAAAGAAGGAGCGCTCGAGATCCTGCTCGAGCTCATCGACGGCGCGGACGTGGTGATCGAGAATTTCCGGCCCGGGACGATGGAGCGGCTGGGATTGGGCTACGAAGCTCTGAAGCAGCGTCGCCCCGGGCTCGTCTACTGCTCGATCTCCGGCTACGGCCAGAGCGGCCCCCTCAGTGCCCGACCCGGCTATGACGCCGTGATGCAGGGCGAAGCCGGATGGATGGCGCTCACGGGGGAGCCCGACGGGATGCCGATGAAAGTGGGCGCGTCCCTCGCGGATATCTTTACCGGGATGATGGCTTGCGAAGGCATCACCGCGGCCCTCTTCCGTCGCGAGAGAACGGGGGAAGGCGAGCATATCGACGTCTCTTTGTTCGATAGTGTTCTCTCGACGCTGTGCTACCAGGCCCAGGGCTATTTGATGACGGGAACGCCGCCGAAGCGACTCGGCAATCGGCACTCGTCGTTGACTCCCTATGAAGTGTTTCGCACTGCGGACGCGCACGTGATCGTAGGGGTCGGTAACGACGGACTGTGGAAACGCTTCGTCGATCTGGTCGGTCGGCCGGAGCTCGATGAGCGGCGATTCGATGTGAACTCGGACCGCGTCGCGCGCTACGACGAGCTGCGCGCCCTCCTCGAGCCGGTGTTTGCCTCCCGCACGACGGACGAGTGGGTCGCGCTTCTCGATGGTGCCGGTATCCCGGTCGGTCGGGTTCGAGGCGTCGGCGAGGTGTTCGATAATCCGCAGGTCGAGAGTCGGCATATGCGGCTTAGCGTCGATCACCCCAAGCTCGGCGCGCTGCCTTTGACCGGTAATCCGATAAAGCTCGGCGCGACCGAAGAACGAGACCACGTGGCGCCGCCGATGCTGGGTGAGCATACGGAATCGGTCCTCGAGGAGAGGCTTTCCATCGACAGCGAGGCCTTCGAACGCCTTCGCGAACGCGGACTCTTTGGACCATGATCCTGAACAATGCCAGCCTCGTCACGAGGTGGCCGTCCAATCCGCTCGTCGAAGGTGCTCTCGTCGCCATCGAAGGCAAGACCATCGTGGACTTCGGACCCGTGGGAAAGCTCGCCGACCGATACGACGATGCCGAGACCTACGACGTCAGCGGGCGGATCGTCATACCCGGAAGCATCGACGCACTATTGCGCCCGATGCAGGCGCTCACCATTGGGATGAAGCGCGATGCGAGCGAATCCCTGACGGGACTCGACCGGGAGGCGATCTTCGTCGGGACGGTGGTCGGCTTGATGGACGCGGTGCGTTCCGGAACGACGAGCGCTTTTGCGCTCCACGACTGCCCACCGGGTGACAACGGGAGCTTCGAGCTCATCGAGAAGGCTTTCGCCGAGGTAGGCATACGGGGTGCGGCGTCCTACGCGCTCCGGAGCGCCGGCGAGATTCCCGCGGTGAAGGAACGGTTGAGCGACCAGCTCACGCGCGCGAGTGAAACGTTTCGGCCGCTCCTGGGGCTTTCTCTCGACCCCTCGATGTCGGACGAAGCGCTCCGCGCCGTGGGAGAGGCGGCCGAGGATATCGGCGCGCGGTTGCACGTCACGGTAGACGGCGGTCGCGAGGGGTTCGACACTTCCTTGGCCGTGCACGCGTTGTCGCCGGTCCAGCGCTTGGCGAAACGCGGCTTGTTACGCCGTGCCGGGTTTCTGACCCACGCGCCCCACCGTCTGGCGGAGGATGCGGCGCTCGTACGCGAATCGCGGAGCTGGCTCAATCACTGCCCGGCGGCGGAAATGATGTGCGGTGTCTCGACTTCCGGTCTCGCTCATCTTCGTGCGACCGAGACGCCGGTGGCGGTGGGAACGGGGCGCGAGGGCGGAGGCGTTCTAGAGAGCTTTCGCCTCGCCGTTGTTCGCGAGCGTGCGAGCGGTCTCGATGCGGAAAGCTCGCTTCGGCTGGCGCACTGGGCGGCGTTCCAGTCCACGTCCGAGATGGCGTCCGCCCATTTGCGGTCGAACCTGGGCTCGATCCGGCCCGGGGCCCGGGCCGATCTCGTCGTCCTCGACGCGGTACCGTCCACGCCGCTATCTGCCGAGAACCTCCCGGAGCAGCTCTTTTGGGCGTCCGGCGCCCCTCGAGTGCATACAATTATTGTCAACGGGCGAATCTTGTATCAAAATGGTAGTTTCGTCAGACTAGACGAAGCTCGTTTTCGGGCACGCGCACGAGAAATTGCCCGACGCCTTTGGGAGCACATCTGAGAATGAAACACGTCACCTTTGCTTATCTCCTGACTATTTTGGCCTTCGTTGGTTGCAACGAAGGCGGCTCGCCGACGGGCCCCGACCCGATCCTCTTGCCGGCTTCGGCCACGGGCGGCGGCGATTTCGGCGTCGCCGGCGGGCGTTCCGTGGAAATCCCGGAAGACTTTCCCTTTCAACGGATTCTGTGCTTCGGCGACAGCGTTACGTTGGGCATCACCCAGGAAACGATCCATGGTTCCGAAGGCATGCGGCCGACGCTCGCGGGTGTCGAGGGCTATCCCGCGAAGCTCGCTCGCCGTCTCGAAGCGCGCTATGGAACCGGTATCAAGATCTTCGTCGAAGCCGTCGGCGGCGAGAACTCGCGCGAGGCGCTCGACCGCATCGATACTTTCATCCACCGGCACCAGCCGGATCTGGTCTTGATTCTGACGGGTATCGTCGACGTGAACGTTGCCTTGCCCCTCGTGCCGCGATTTCCGGTCGTACGAGAGAGCATCGCGGAGATGATTCGTATCACGCAGCTCAGAGGCGCGGTGCCGATCGCCGGGACATATCCCCTCGTGAACCCGGACGGCTTTCGTGTCGGCGCGATCGAGCACATCACACGGCTCAACACGGTCATCCGTCAAGAAGCCAATGCGAAGAGCGCCGCCATCGCCGATCACGAAGAAGCGTCGAAACGGGACTTTCGAGGTCAGGGCTCGGACGGCTTGCACCCGAACAATCTTGGCTACGAGATGATGGCCGACACCTGGATGGCGAAGATCGAAGAAGTGCTCGCCACGATGGGCGTCACGTGATCGATCGTACCGTTTGATCGACCTCTCTCGAGAGGCCGGACGGAACCGGTCGGACGGGCACCCGCCGCGTCCGTTACGGGCTAGCTCTTGGAGACGGTGATGACCAGGTGTGAGGTCCAGCCGTCCGGGTCGTTCCCGTCGGCGTCGTGCGGCCAATCCCGACCGACACCGTGGCGTCCGTCGATCGACCATCCGTCGTTGTCGGCATCGTTGAAGAAGCGGCGCAAATTCTGCTTCGTCTCGCCGAAGGCCTCGACGAAATCGTCGTCCTCGAACTGGTCGTTCACGCGCTCGACGAGTTGCTGAAGATCGAATCGCAGCGTCTCGTTGTCCAGAACCGTGGTGCCGTTCACGAGCTCGTCCACGCCGAGAAGAATCTTGCCGATGTTCTCGTCGGTCGTGACGCCCTCCGTGAACTCCGCGAACTCGGACGCGTTTCGATAGACGGTGAGGAGCGTCGAAATCTGGACGCTCGGAGCCGGTGGAGCGCTCGTCGTGGTCACCGTGGGCGGCGGAGTCGGGCCGGTACCGGAGCCACTATCTCCGCAGGAAGTGACACCGACGGCGCAAATTGATACGGCCGCCAGCAAGGTGAGATTCTTCATAGGGGGTGGCGATTCAGGACCGTAAGCTTAACAATAGGTAGGCGCTCAGGCAAGCATTGTGCGCGGATGTTCGAATCAGCTTCGTCGCGCGGCCAAAATCGATGCGGTGCGACGCGTTTGGAGACGTGGAAATGGCGAAAGCATTGTTGAACGGTACGGTCATCGCGGAGTCGGATAGCACCGAGGTCGTCGAGGGCAATCATTACTTCCCTCCGAGCTCGGTAAAGATGGATTACTTCGAGCCCACGGATACAGAGACCCATTGTCCGTGGAAGGGAACGGCGAGCTACTACACGGTTGCGGTCGACGGCGCGAAGAGCGCGGATGCGGCGTGGTGCTACCCGGAGGCGAAAGACGCCGCCAAGAGAATCGAAGGCTACATCGCTTTCTGGAAAGACGTTACCGTCGAGGACTAGCGCTCTATTCGGGTCAGCGCTCCTCGCGGACGAGCGGGACGAACCGGACCGGAATGACCTCTTCGTCCGTCGTCTCCGCGGGCGTCGTCCCTTTGCGAATGAGCCGCAAGCTCTGGATTCCACCTTGCGGCCCGACGGGGATGATCATGACCGCCCCCGGCTTCAATTGATCCACGAGGGCCGGCGGGACCGACGGTGGTGCTGCGGTGACGAGGATCGCATCGAAAGGACCCTTTCGTGGCCAGCCGAGATACCCGTCGCCGTGTTTGGCGGTGACGTTGTCGTACCCCTCGGCATCGAGGCGATCTCGGGCGGTCTCTGCGAGCTCGGGAACGATCTCGATCGTGTACACGTGTCGTACCAGCTCCGCGAGAACGGCGGCCTGGTAGCCCGAACCGGTACCGATCTCGAGAACGACGTCGTCAGGGGAGAGCTCGGCGAGCTCGGTCATGAGCGCCACGATGTACGGCTGGGAGATCGTCTGGCCTGTGCCGATTGGGAGCGGCCGGTCCGCATAGGCGAAGCTTCTCGCAGCGCCGGGGACGAACCGGTGGCGCTCGACGCGGCCCATCGCCGCGAGCACATCCGGCTCGGAGATATCGCGCGCTTTCAGCTGGGTTTGCACCATGCGCGCTCGCGCGTCCTCATACGCATCCTCCTGGGAGCAGGCTAGGAATCCCAGGATCGGTAGCATCGTGACCAACGTGTGATGCATGGTTTCTCTTCGACGACGTTATAGTAGTCCCGTCCGACCCTTCACTCCTAGCCGACCAGATGTATCGAGAACCGAAATGAGCCCGCAGATGCGGACCGAGATCGACTCGGGCTTCGGCCTGGTGGACGCGCTATCGGTGAACAAAGGCGATGTCGTGAGCCTCGTCGGCGCCGGCGGCAAGACGACCGTCCTCTATGCGCTCGCGGCGGACCTCATCCGACGCGGGTTGACGGTGGTCGCGACCGCGACGACGCATATGCAGCTCCCCACGTCCTCGGACACGATCCCTCCGATGGTATTCGTCGCCGAGGAGGAGAACTGGATCGCGACCGTAAAAGCGCGGCTCGCGCGCTACGGCTCGGCGACGGTCATCCAGGAGCGACTGCGAGACGACAAGCTCTCCGGAATTGAGCCGGTCATGATCGACCCGCTTCGTAGTCTCGCGGATTGCGTCGTGCTCGAGGCTGACGGCGCACGGAAACGCTCGTTGAAAGCGCCTGCCGACCATGAGCCCGCGCTTCCGGAGGAGACGACGCTCGCGGTCGTCCTCGTCGGTCTCGACGTCCTCGACCAGCGCCTCGATTCGGATCACGTGCACCGCCTCGAGGTCGTGACCCGACTATCGGGCACGGCGCCCGGTATGGAGGTGACGGAGAAGGTCATCGCGGATGCCGTCGTCAAAGGCTATTTGCCGACGTTTCCGGAGGGATGCCGTCACGCGGTGTTCTTGAACAAGGCCTCGGACTACAGACTCGGCGCAGCGGAACGTCTCGGTCGCACACTGTTGCGTCGTGGGGTCTCGGAAGTGGTCTTTGGAGAAGCGTCGCGGCCGAGTGATTGTTTCTATCGCATGCGCCTTTCATCCAAGTAGCGATGCGGCTCGGAGTGCTCCTCGCAGCGGGCGAGAGCAAACGTATGGGGACGTCGAAAATCGACCTCCGATGGGGCGCGCAATCTCTGCTCGAGCGTAGTATCGAGACGCTACTCGATGCCGGGGTCGATCACGTGCGCGTGGTGCTGCCCGTCGTCGCCACGCTTCCCGAAGCCTTCGCGTCCGCCTCGGCTCCCGTCGAGATCGTTCGAAACCCATCTCGAGCGGAGGGCATCGCGAGCTCCATCCGCGCCGGACTCGCATCACTTCCGCCGGACACGGATAACGTCGTTATCGCTCTTGCCGACATGCCCCTCGTCACCTCTGATTCCATCCGCGCGCTCATCACGGCATGCGAAGCTCCCGGCGTTCGAGCCGCCTATCCCGTCCACGACGGCGTTCGGGGCAATCCCGTGGCATGGGACCGGTCCGTGACACCGGAGCTGAAACGGCTGAAAGGAGATCGTGGCGCGCGCGACTTGTTGGCGCGGCTAGGCGAGGCGGCAGTCGCGGTGGCGGTCGACGATCCCGGAGTGCGGTTCGATATCGATACGCCGGAAGACTACCGGCGGGCTCGGCGGGCGCTCTCGAAGTCCTGAACCAGGGCTTTCGCTTAGGCGCGGTCTTCCTGGACGATGCGGATCCCGGCGCTCGCCCCGATCCGGGTCGCGCCGGCGCTCACCATTTGCTCGGCGGTTCGACGGTCGCGCACGCCGCCGGCGGCTTTGACGCCCATCTTCTCGCCGACGACTTCTCGCATGAGGGCGACGTCCTCGACCGTTGCTCCGCCGGGCCCGAAGCCGGTGGATGTCTTGATGAAGTCAGCGCCGGCCGCCGCCACGAGGGTAGACGCTTTGACCTTCTCTTCGTCGCTCAACAGAGCGGTCTCGATAATGACCTTGGAGACGGCGCCTTGGTCGCGGCACGCGCGGACGACCCCGCGGATGTCGTCTTCGACGGTGCGGTAGTCCCGTGACTTGAGCGCGCCGACATTTATCACCATGTCGACTTCATGGGCGCCGTCGAAGATACAACGGCGCGCCTCGTAGGCCTTCACGTCTCCCGTCGTCGCGCCGAGCGGAAAACCGGCGACCGTGCATACGCCCACCTTCGTGCCCGACAGGAGCTGCGCACATAGGCGGACCCATGTGGGTTGGACGCAGACGGTGGCGAACTGAAACTCCGAGGCTTCCGCCGTGAGCGTTCGGATCTCCGACTCCGTCGCGTCCGCCTTGAGGAGCGTGTGATCGATGAGGCCGGCGAGGCCGGCATGGGACGCGGTCGCAGTCAGCCCGAAGCGGTCCGCTCCGGTGGCGACGAGCGGCTGCATGCGCTCGGGGCAATGTCCGTGGGCGAGGGAGTGGCACGCGCACGGCGATTCCTTCTGCTCGAGCTCTGCAATCACGGCATCGGTTACGAGGTCGGTCAGGCGATCCAGGTTCCAGTCTAGAGTCATGACAAGGCTCAGCTCGGTCGGGAATGTTTCTTTTCGATGGCCATGATCTTCGCGACGCGCTTCTGATGCCGAGGCTCCGCGTGATCCGCCGTCAGGAATGTGTGGACGACCTCTCGGAGCTTCTCCGGCGGCATCATGGACGCGCCGAGGGTCATCACGTTTATGTCGTTGTGCTCACGTGCGTTCGCGGCTCCGCGGGTGTCATAGCAGGCTCCGGCCCGGATACCCGGCACCTTGTTGGCGGCGATCGCGGAGCCGATACCGGCCCCATCGATGACGATGCCTTGGCGGGCGTCTCCAAGCGCGACGGCCCGAGCGACCGCGGCGGCGATATCCGGATAGTCGACCGCATCCTTCGAATGGCAGCCGTAGTCGATGTAGCCAATCATCGTTTCGTCGAGAAACACTCTAAGAGACTGTTTGAGATCGAAACCACCGTGGTCCGATCCTATCGCGAGCCGCACCGGGCTCGGTCTGTCTTCGGCGGGCTCGTTGTGAACGAGCCGGATCCGTTGCTTTTGTACCCACTCTCTCGCCAAGTCGGTCAGGAGAGCGTCCGGAGCGACGTCGAGAATACCCCCCTCCGGGATCGAGCGGACATCCTCGGCGGTGATGATGCGGCGGGGCGCTTTGGGCACGGCGTTCAATCTATGTCGCACCCTGATTTCTTGCAAGCGTTATCGTAAAATGGGTCCCGTGAGTCGTGCGCTCCTCCTCATCGCCGCGGTGCTATTGTCGATGTCCAGCGACGACACGAGACGGTTCACGGATGTCACTTCGGAGTCCGGACTCGACTTCGTCCATCACAACGGCAAGACGGAAGAGAAGTACTTGGTCGAGACGATGGGCTCGGGGGGCGGCTTTCTCGACTATGACGGTGACGGCGATCTCGACATCTATCTCGTGAACGGGGCGGCGTTGCCGGGCTCGCAGCCTGCCGCGGTGCCGCCTACGAACGCGCTCTATCGCAACGATGGTGCTTCGGGATTCGTCGACGTCACCGCGCGGGCCGGTGTCGGAGACGCGAGCTACGGCATGGGGATGACGGCCGGCGACATCGATAATGACGGAGACGTGGATCTCTACGTCACGAATTTCGGTCCTGACGTGTTCTACCTAAACAACGGCGACGGCACGTTCAGCGATCAATCGGCCTCGGCAGGGCTCGGACTCGATGGGTTCAGCTCGAGCGCGTCTTTCGGGGACTATGACGCCGACGGGTTCGTCGACCTCTACGTGGCCCGCTACGTTGACTTTGCGCTCGACAATCACAAGTTTTGTGGGAACCAGGCCAAGAAGATCAATGCCTATTGCCACCCCGACGTCTACGAGCCCGTCCCCTCGGCGCTGTTCCGGAACCTGGGCGACGGGAGCTTCGAGGATGTGACGTCTGATGCCGGGCTGTACCGGACCGACGAAGGCAAGAGCTTGGGCGTCGTGTGGGGCGATTATGATGCCGACGGCGACCTCGACCTCTATGTCGCGAACGACTCCATGCGGAACTTCCTCTATCGGAACGATGGTGATGGTCGTTTCTCCGACGTGACGTTGCTCGCGGGCGTGGGCTATAGCGAAGACGGTCAAACCCAGGCGGGTATGGGCACCGACATGGCCGACTATGACGGCGATGGCCGGATGGACCTCACGGTGACGAATCTGGACTTCGAGTACAACGCGCTGTATCGGGGAAGCGAGAGTGGTCTATTCGTCGATGCCTCTTATGCCGCCGGGGTCGCGGAGACGACGTTGAACTTCGTCGGCTTCGGCACGTTCTTCTTCGACTATGACAATGACGGATGGCTCGACCTGTTCGTCGCCAACGGCCACATCATCGACAATATCGAGCTCTTTTCGAGCCTCGCGACTTACGAAGAGAGAAACTTCGTTTTCCGCAACACGGGCGAAGGTACTTTCTCCGAGGTCGGGGCGACGCTCGGGGAGGCGATGTCGCGGGATAACGTCGGCCGCGGGGCGGTGTCAGGAGACTTCGATCAGGACGGAGACCCGGATGTCCTCGTCACCCGCTGCGGCCAGTCGGCGCAGCTGCTCAGAAACGATGGCGACGGGAGTGACCGATCTTTGAGTCTCCGCCTCGTGGGGCGCACCGGCAATCGCGACGGTATTGGCGTGAGAGTCATCGCGCGCATTGGGGATCGGGTCCTCGTACGGGAGCTCAAGGCGGGCGTGAGCTACCTCTCGCAAGGGAGCCTCGAGCTCCATTTCGGACTCGACGCGGCCTCCCGGGTCGACGAGCTCGAGATCCGGTGGGGGAGCGGCCCGGCGGAGCACAGGTTCGATGTGCCTGCAGGCAGGCACGTCCTCGTGGAGCCGGTCGTGCCCGGGCCTTGAGCGTCGTCGGTTGCGATTTGGGCTTCGCTGTCGATCGCGTGCTAACATTTGGTCAACATGGGTGACATGCGCGAGGGCCCTCGGTTGTTCGATGCGCTCGAAGCCGTGTCGGAGGAAGGAGATGCCGCGAATTCTCGGCGCGGCGAAATCCGGAGATCGGTTGGCTATGCCGCAGCCGGACACGCTGCCATTCTCCTGGCCCTCATCGTCGGCCCTCTTTCGAACGAGCTCTGGGACGAGACGTTCGTCCCCACAAACGTCCGCGTCCGTTTCCGGGACCTGAACGGAGAAGGGACCGGTGGCGGCGGCGGCGGCGGCGGACGCGGCGGCGATCGCCCCACGGCCTTCGTCAGGCTGACCTTCGAGCAACCACGGCCCGTGCCCGAGACCCCTCCGAAGCCGAGGCAGGCGCCGATCGCACCTCGCAAACCGCGCGAGCTCCGCTTCGATGAGATGGACGTCCCGGACCTTCCCACGGAGACGGAGATGTTGTTCGCCGGCGTGTTCTCACCTGATGAGACGGAGCTCCCCGGCCTGTCGCTCGACGATATGCGGGACTTCGGCGGCGTGGATACATCCGTCAGCTCCGGCACGGGCGGCGGCATCGGTGGCGGGGAGGGAACCGGCACCGGTAGCGGCGAAGGGTGGGGCGTCGGCCCCGGCCGCGGTGGTGGATTCGGCGGTGGAGACTACTCTCCCGGAGCGTGGGACATCGAACCCGTTCTCGTGTTCAGGCCGCCGGAACCGACTTACCCGCCGGCCGCGCGCGAGAAGATGATCAACGGCGAGGTCATTCTCCGTGTGCTCGTGAAGCTCGATGGCTCGACCGAGATCATAAGCGTGATCAAATCGCTGCCACACTGCGTCGAGGCTGCCAAGGAGAACGCAAGGCTCTTCCGCTGGAAGCCCGCACTCAAGGAAGGCAAGCCGGTCGAAGCTTTCGGTATCATCACCGTGACTTTCGATATCTTCGCCCAGGGAAATACCAAGAGCTGAGGCTCGTCCTGGACCGACCACGATGGCTTTCGAAACGCTTTTGACCGAAGAGCAGATCGCCGAGCGTGTAAAAGAGATCGGACAGGAGATCAGCGCCGACTATGCGGGGCGAACGGTGCATCTCATCTGTGTGCTCAAAGGTGCGTATACGTTTCTCGCGGACCTTGCGCGTGCGATGTCGGTGCCGGTCACGATCGATTTTCTCGCGGTCTCGTCCTACGGAAAGGGCAAGACGTCCAGTGGAGAGGTCCAGTTGACGAAAGACCTCGATGTCTCGCTTTCGGGGCGAGACGTGATTGTCGTCGAGGATATCGCCGATACCGGAATAACGCTGAGCTACCTGCTGGCGATGCTCGAGTCGCGCCAACCGAAATCCTTGAAAGTTGCAGCGTTCTTGTCGAAGCCGTCGCGCCGCGAAGTCGAAGTTCCCGTCGACTATGTGGGCTTCGAAGTGCCCGACCGTTTCGTCGTCGGCTACGGTCTAGATGACGACCAGCGCTATCGCGAGCTTCCCTACGTCGCGGTGGTCGTCGACTAGAGCTACAAATCGGACTTGTCGAACGCGCGCGGAAAGAGTGCGCCTAGATTCTCGGTCGCTCGTGGTCCTTCGAGGCTCACCATGTGAACGGGCACGTCGCCGACGAACTCCCACAAGAGCTGGCGACAGGCACCGCATGGTGGTGTCGGCTTGTTCGCGGCGGTCACGACGACGACTTCGCTGAAGCCGCGGCTCCCTTCGGACAGCGCTTTCCAAAGCGCCACGCGCTCGGCGCAGACCGTCAGGCCGAGAGTCGCGTTCTCGACGTTACAGCCGGCCCAGATCTTTCCGTCAGCAGCGCGAAGGGCGGCGCCGACCTTGAAGCCCGAGTAAGGCGCGACCGCGTTATCGCGTGCTCGTGTCGCCTCGGCGATCATATCGCTTGGCATGTCGCTCATCCTGTTGCTCCTTCCGCTGTTCCCCCCGCGATGACCGGGAGCAAGGCGCGCATCAGCGCGTTGAACGAAGACTGCACTTGTCGGCCAATCTCGATGACTTCTTCGTGATCGATCTTCTGCTGGAGGATCCCCGCCGCCATATTCGTCACGCAGGAGAGCCCGAGGACGCGCACGCCCATTTGACGGCACGCGATCGTCTCGAGGACCGTCGACATGCCCACCGCGTCCGCGCCCATCGCTCGCAGCATCCGTATCTCCGCCGGGGTCTCGAAGCTGGGGCCGAGAAGACCGGCATAGACACCTTTATGGGTCGTTATTCCGACGTCCGCTGCGGCACGTTCACACGCGGCGATCCAGTCGAGGTCATAGGACTGGCTCAAGTCCGTGAAGCGATGACCTAGCTCCGGAAGCTCCGGTCCCACGAGTGGGCTCATTCCGGTCAAGTTCAGGTGGTCGCTCATGATCATGAGCTCGCCGGGTTGGTACGTGGTATTGACGGCACCGGCGGCGTTCGTGAGGATGAGCGTCTCGATTCCCAAGGAGCCGAGAACGCGCGCCGGGAACACGACGTCCGTTGCCGAGTAGCCCTCATAGGCGTGGACCCTGCCGGCCATCACGCAAACGGGCGTCTCGCCGGCGCGTCCGACGACGAGCTTCCCGCTATGGCCTTCGACGCTCGAGACAGGGAAGTGGGGAATCGTGTCGTAAGCGAACGTCTCGACGTCGGCCAGATCATCGGCGAAGCCGCCCAAGCCTGAGCCGAGCACGAGACCGACTCTTGGTGACGTCGTCATCCGGGCGCGCAGACGATCCGCGGCTTCTCGTATGTTGGTAACGATCGACATGTCCTAGAGTCTAGTTCAAGAGGCCGGCGATCGACGCGGTCATGAAAGTCGCGAGGGAGCCGCCGAGCAGTGCTCGGAGCCCGAGCCTCGCGAGGTCTTCCTTTCGCGTCGGCGCGAGCCCGCCAATACCGCCGATCTGGATCGCGATCGAAGAGATATTCGCGAATCCGCAGAGTGCATAGGTCGAGATGAGCTCGGCGCGGGGCGAAATCGCGGCCGTCGACTTCAGCGCGCCGAGCGATTCGTAAGCCACGAACTCGTTGATGATGACTTTTTGTCCGATGAGCGTACCTACCACGCCGGACTCCGCCCAGGGAACGCCCATCAAGTAGGCCAACGGCGCGAAGAGCCACGCGAAGATCTGCTCGAGCGAGAGGCCGACCGCCTGTAGCGGCCAATTCACGAGCGCTATCAACGATACGAACGCGATGAGCATCGCGGCGATATTGAGCGCGAGCGTCATTCCGGCGCCCGCCCCGCGCGCGGCGGCATCGATGATATTGACCTCTTTGCGCTCGACCTCGAGCCGGATCTCACCTTTCGTCAGAGGCTGGCCCGTTTCCGGCACGAGCATCTTCGCCATGACGATCGCTGCCGGTGCGTTCATGATGCTCGCGGCGAGCAGGAACTCCGCCTCGGCGCCGAAACCGATATACACGCCGAGCACGGCGCCTGAGATCGTTGCCATGCCGCCGATCATGACTGTCGCGAGCTCCGACCTCGTCATCTTGTCGATATAGGGGGCGATGACCAGAGGAGCTTCCGTCTGCCCCATGAACACGTTCGCGGCCGTCGCCAGTGATTCGGCGCCGCTCGTACCCATCGTGCGCACCATCACCCGCGCCATCAGGCGCACGATCCACTGCAATATTCCGATGTAGTAGAGCACCGCGAACAGCGACGAGAGAAAGATGATGATGGGGAGGGCTTTGACCGCGAAGATGAAACCGAGACTGTCCGTCGTCGCCAGATCTCCGAAGATGAACGCGGCGCCGGCATCGGCTTTGGACATCAGCTCACTCGTCGCGTTGGCGACGGCGCTCAAGATCGTGATCCCGATAGGGACCTTCATGACGAACAGCGCGAACAGAAACTGAAGGGCGAGTCCCCAGAGAATGACCCGTCCCTGGATCGCTTTCCGGTCACTCGAGAGTAGGTACGCGATCCCTAGAATGGTCGCGAGTCCGAAGATGCCGATATAGCGTTCCATTCACCGACTCCTTATCGTTTCTTCCGCCTTGATGACGGCCGCGACGAGATCTTGCGGGGGAGGGCGTTGTCGATCGATCAAGAACGCGCTCTCGATGAGGCGCGTCGCTTCCTCCACATATGTCGGGTCGCTGAACCGAAGCGTCACGAGAGGAGAGCCCGCCTCGACTTCACTTCCTAACTTCTCGTGCACGATGAGCCCGGCACTCGGATCGATGGTGTCGTCGACCGTCCGGCGTCCCGCGCCCAGGATCATGGCCGCTCTGCCTACGCTCTCTGTCTCGATCGCCGAGACGAATCCCTTCTTGCCTGCGCGGACGAGCTGCTGCTGAGGCGCCACCGGAAGCGCTTCGAGGTTCCCCTTCTGAGCGAGAACGAGCTTGTCGAACCTCTCGCGACCGCGTCCGGAGGTGAGCTCCTCGCGGGCGCGAGCTTCGCCTGTGGTCACGGAGTCGACGACACCTCCGAGCAAGAGCATATGCGCCGTCAGATGCAAGCACAGCTCTGTAAGATCGTCTGTGCCGCGTCCCTCGAGCACGGCGAGCGCCTCCTCCACTTCGAGGCTGTTCCCGACATGGGTCCCGAGCGGCTGGTTCATGTTCGTCAAGAGTGCGACGCCTTCGGTTCCCATGTGCTTTGCGGTCGAGAGCAGGAGCCGTGAGAGCGTCTCGGCTTCATCGACGGTCTTCATGAACGCGCCGCTGCCGAACTTGACGTCGAGCACGAGGCCCGAGATCCCTTCGGAGAGCTTCTTCGACAGGATGCTCGCGGTGATGAGCGGCAGGCTGTCGATCGTGGACGTCACATCGCGAAGCGCATAGAGCTTGCGGTCGGCGGGGGCGATATCGTCGGTTTGGCCGATGATGGAGCACCCGACCTCGGCGACGACATCGCGGAACCCAGCTTCGTCCAGATGGACGTCGAATCCGGGGATCGCTTCTAGCTTGTCGAGGGTGCCGCCCGAATGGCCCAGGGCTCGGCCGGAGATCATCGGCACGACGAGCCCGGCCGCCGCGGCGAGAGGGGCGACGACGAGAGAGGTCTTGTCGCCTACGCCGCCGGTGCTGTGCTTGTCGATCTTCGTCCCGGGAATGTCCGACAGGTCAATGACCGCACCGGTCGAGAGCATGGACTCGGTCAAGGCTCGAGTCTCGTCCGCCGACATCCCGTTCAAGCTCACGGCCATGAGGAAGGCGGAGATTTGATAGCTCGGGACGTCCCCGGCGGTAAACCCGCATACGAGATACGCGATCTCATCCGGCGACAGCGCGAGCCGATTTCTTTTCTTGTGTAGGATATCGACCGCTCTCATGCGAAGGGTTATGATGATAGCAGTTTTCTCATAAACGAAGGTCGAGCCACTGACGCTGCACAAGATCGAACATCCACTCATCGAGAACGCACTTTCCGGCTTGCGCGATGCACGAACCCCGCCTGCGGAGTTTCGTCGGTTGGCGGCACAAGTGACCGTTTTGATGGCGTTTGAAGCGTCCCGCGATCTTTCCCTACGGGACGAGACACTGCGTACCCCGCTCGAAGAGACCGGGGTGCGGCGCTTGGCCGATGACGTCGTGCTCGTGCCGGTGTTGCGTGCCGGAGTCGGAATGCTCGAAGTGATGCTTTCCGTGTTTCCCGGTGCGTCCGTCGGCTATGTCGGACTCGAGCGGGACGAGAAAACGGCGCTTGCGAGGCACTACTATCGTAAGCTTCCGGAGTTGTCCGGCCGAGAGGTCTTTCTGCTGGACCCGATGCTGGCCACGGGAGGCTCCGCCGCGGCGGCCCTCACGATGCTTGCCGAGCAAGGCGCGACTCGGGTGCGTCTCTTGTCGATCGTGGCCGCCCCGGAAGGGGTCGATGCCCTCTCGAGCGAGTTTCCCGACTTGGATATCTACGCGGCCGCCGTCGATCGCGGGCTCGACGAACGGAAGTACATCGTGCCGGGGCTCGGGGATTTCGGCGATAGGCTTAACGGAACCACTTAAGCTCCCAAGCACGTCATCGTATAAAATCGAGAGGATATGGCCGTCAAAGAGAGCACGCGGGGAAAAGAAGACGCATTCTCCGCGATCCCGCCCTGCATCTCGGCGTGGTTGGTCCCGGGGCTGGGCCATGTCATGTTGCGCCGACCATATCGCGGCGCGATCTTCTTCTCCGTCGTCATGTCGCTCTTCGCCGCGGGGCTCGCGCTCGGTGGGGAATTGTTTCCCTTCGACCGGAGCGAGCTGTTGACGCTCCTGGCGGCCTTCGCGGAGGTCGGCGTCGGCCTTCCTTATTTCATCGTCGATATTCTTGGGCTCGGCCGCGGGGAAGTCACCGCCGTTACCTATGAGTACGGGTATACGTTTTTGATCGTCGCGGGGCTCATGAACATGTTGATCGTCTTGGATGTGTTCGACATCGCGGTCGGAAGGAAGGACTAGGGGGCGTGCTTACGAGCCACTTCTTTATCCTTACGCTCTTCGCGTTCCTGGTCTCGATCGCGTTCTCGCTGCTCATGCGAAACACGCGCAAGGAGCAAATCCGCTTCGCGATCCTTGCGTTCGCGTGTTTCATCGGCTCTGCCTTCGTGATCGGCTGGCTCATGTTTCCGTTCCCTTCGTGAGGGACTCCCTTTGGCGCTACTGGGGCCCGCTGCTGCTCTATATGGGCGTCATTTTTTATGGTTCCGCCAAGCCGCGTCCGGACGCCGTCTCGAACACGCCCGATTTCGTGTTACATGGAGCGGCGTATTTCGTCCTCGCGCTTCTAAGTATCCGCGCGCTGTCGCGCGGGCTCTTCCATAGAGCGTCGTCTCTTCATTTGTGGGGCGGTGTTCTCATCGCCATCGTTTACGGCGCGAGCGACGAGTGGCATCAGTCCTTCGTGGCCGGGCGAGTGGCAAGTGTTTCGGACTTGGCCTACGACGCGCTCGGAGCTATGTTAGCGGCCTTGGTGTTGCTTCTCTTTTGGAGGGGGCGAGGACTGCGATGATTGAGAGAGTAGGCGTTATCGGTTGCGGGCTCATGGGCTCGGGTATCGCGCAAATCAGCGCTGCCGCCGGATTCGACACCGTCGTCAGAGAGGTCGATGATGACAGGCTCGCGCACGGCCTCTCGTCGATAGCGCGATTCCTCGACAAAGGAGTCGAGCGAGGCAAGCTCAATGAGGCGGAACGAGACGCGATCGTTGGCCGCATCCGCGGGACGACCGCTCTCGAGGACCTGAGTGATGTCGACGTCGTGATCGAGGCGGTCGTCGAAGACATCAACGTGAAGAAGGAGCTCTTTCAGGCGCTCGACGAGGTATTGCCGGTCGAGGTGATCCGCTGCAGCAATACGTCTTCGCTGTCGGTGACGGAGCTGGCAGCGTCGTCGGCTCATCCGCAGCGTTTCATCGGTCTTCATTTTTTCAATCCGGTACCCTTGATGGAGGTCGTCGAGGTGATCCCGGCGCTCACGACGGCGCCCGAGATTACCTCTCGAGTCGTCGAGCTCGCGAAGCTCTTGGGAAAGACACCGGTCGTCGCCTCGGACCGTCCCGGGTTCATCGTGAATCGACTCCTCGTTCCGTTTCTTCTCGACGCCGTGCGCGCGCTCGAAGACGGGACGGGAACGAAGGAAGACATCGACGCCGGGATGAAGCTCGGCTGCGGCCATCCGATGGGACCGTTCGAGCTGCTCGACTTCGTCGGTCTCGACACGACGTTCTACGTGGCCAATATCATGTACGACGAGTTCCGCGAGCCGAGATTCGCGCCGCCGCCCTTGTTGAAACGTATGGTCGCGGCGGGGCGGCTTGGTCGCAAAGCAGGTCGAGGATTCTATGACTATGAATAAAGGCAGCGAGTATCGAAACCTGTCCTTCTCAATCGATGACGGCATTGCGACCGTCACCGTGGACCGCGTCGAGAGCTTGAACGCGTTGACGACGGAAACGCTCGAAGAGCTCTCGGCCGTGATCGAGCGCGCACGAGCGGACGCAGAAGTACGAGCGCTCATCGTCACCGGGGCCGGCCAGAGAGCGTTCGTCGCCGGCGCCGATATCAAGGAGCTCGCGGAGGAGACTTCGACGACGGGACACCTGGCTGCCGAGCGTGGTCAACGGGTGCTTCGCAGCTTGGAGACGATCGGCAAGCCCGTCGTGGCAGCGATCAACGGCTATGCCTTGGGGGGAGGGCTCGAGTTGGCGCTCGCGTGTCATTTGAGGATTGCTTCCGACAACGCCAAGCTCGGCCTTCCGGAAGTAGGCCTCGGCGTGATCCCGGGTTATGGCGGTACGCAGCGTCTCGCCCGGCTCGTGGGCCGCGGCCGGGCGCTCGAGCTCATCCTGACCGGTGGGCACATCGATGCCGAGGAAGCGCATCGGATCGGTCTCGTGAACCGGGTCGTACCCCAGCGGGCCCTAGCCGAGGAGGCGCGCGCGTGGGTCCGTAAAATCATCGCGAACGGACCGGTTGCACTCAAGCACGCCCTCGCCGCGGTGGACGGCGGCCTCGACACGAGCCTCGAAAAGGGTATGCTCATCGAAGCGCAACTCTTCGGGATTCTGTTCGGGACTTCCGACCAGCGAGAAGGCATGGACGCGTTCCTGTCGAAACGGAAAGCGAATTTCACTGGCGAATAGCTGTGACCAAGATTTGGGAAGGTAAGCCCAGCGGGGAAGGGGCGCGGTTCGGAATCGTCGTCGCGCGGTTCAACAACCGCGTGACGGACCGTCTGCTCGACGGCGCGCTGCTGGCGTTGGAGCGGATGCGAGTCGATGCCGATGATGTCGAAGTCGTTCGGGTCCCCGGGGCGTTCGAGCTTCCGCTCGCTTGTAAGCGCTTGGCGGAAACGGGGCGGGTGGCCGCGGTTATCTGCCTCGCCACGATCGTGAAGGGGGGCACCCCTCATTGGGACTATCTAAGCGACTCGGTCACGTCAGCCCTCATGCACGCGTCGATGAAGACGAACACGCCCATGACCAACGCGATCCTCACGACCGAGACGATGGACCAGGCGCTCGAGCGCGCCGACGTCAGTGATAACAACGTGAAGAGCAATAAAGGCTATGACGCCGCGCTCGCCGCGGTAGAGATGGCGAACCTCTATCGTCGCTGGGAAGAGGTCTGATCCATGGGCGCTCGCCGAAAGGGCCGTGAGCTTGCGCTCCAGATGCTGTACCAGTGGGATCTGACGGATGCGCCTCTAGCGGAGCTCGAGCGCTCCGTCGCGGAGCTCCGAAACGTAGCGGAGCCGGCGCAGTCATTTGCGAGAGAGCTCGTCGCGGGCACGATCCGCCGCGCACCCGACATCGATCCTCTGATCGAGCGACAGTCAGAGAAGTGGAAGCTCGAACGCATGGCGATGGTGGAGCGGAATATCTTGCGTGTTGCGATTTACGAGTTCATGGAAATGGAGACGCCCAAAAACGTCGTGATCAACGAGGCGCTCGAGATCGCACGGCGTTTCGCGGCGCCTGACGCGGTAAGCTTCATCAACGGCATTCTGGACGCCGTGTGTACGAACCTTCAAACTTCACCGGAGAGCCGCTGAGTGGGAACCGAGGAACGCATCGAAGAAGAGAGGCGAAAGAAACGAGCCGAGCTCGAAGAGCTGGGCGTCAACGTATATCCGACGCGATTCGCCCGCACCCATACGATCTCGGCGGCGGTCTCGACTTTCGAGGGACAGACGGGAGAGGAGCTCGAGCAGAGCCCCGTGCGGGTAAGGACGGCCGGGCGCATCATGGCCGTCAACCGCTTCGGAAAAGCCGGCTTCGTGCGGTTGAGCGACGGCGCCACGATACTGCAGGTCTTTATCCGGCGCGATGTCGTCGAGGAGCCCGGCTTCGCGATCTACAAGAAGCTCGATCTCGGCGACTTCGTCGGGGTCGAAGGTGTCCTGTTTCGGACCAAGACCGATGAGCTCACCATCAAGGTCGAGCAGCTTACTTTTCTCGCCAAAGCGCTGCGACCGCTACCGGAGAAGTGGCACGGCCTTGCCGATGTCGAGATGCGTTACCGCCAGCGATACCTGGACCTCCTCGCCAACAAAGAGTCTCGCGACGCGTTCGTGACGCGGAGCCGGTTGATCCAGGAGATCCGTAACTTCTTCAACGACAACGGCTATATCGAGGTTGAGACCCCGATGTTGCAGCCGGTCGCCGGGGGGGCCGTTGCTCGACCCTTCAAGACGTTCCACAACGCGCTCGGCATCGACCTGTTCATGAGGATCGCGCCGGAGCTCTACCTCAAGAGGTTGACCGTCGGCGGGCTCGAGAAGGTCTACGAGATCAATCGAAACTTCCGCAACGAGGGGATCTCGACGCGACACAACCCCGAGTTCACCATGCTCGAGTTCTACGAAGCGTATAGCGACGTGGAGGCGATCATGAGCTTGACCGAGCAGTTGTTCGAGCGACTCGGCGATAGAATTGCCGGCGGTCATACGCTGGCTTACGGGGAAGAGAGTATCGACATCTCCACGCCGTTCGCGAGGCTTCCCGTTCTGAAGGGAGTCGAGGACGGTTTGAAAGCGAAAGGCGTCGCCGTGCAGCAGGAGTCGCTCCGGACGAAGGCCGGCGTTCTCGAAGCGGCCTCCGAGCTTTCACTCTCTCTCGACCCGGCGGCCCCCTGGGGCAAGCTCTTGATGGGGCTCTTCGACGAGCTCGTCGAGCCGACCCTCATCCAGCCGACCTTCGTCATCGACTATCCCGTCGACGTCTCGCCGTTCTCGAAGAAGAAACCCGACGATCCGGCTTTGGTCGAACGCTTCGAGCTGTTCATCGCGGGGATGGAATGCGCGAACGGTTTTAGCGAGCTGAACGACCCGGACGACCAACGCGCCCGATTCGAAGCTCAGCTGATGGAGCGCGAGCGAGGCGACTCCGAAGCGCATTCGATGGATGAAGACTATCTCCGGGCGCTATCACACGGGCTTCCGCCGACCGGGGGCGAGGGCCTTGGCATCGATCGCGTGGCGATGCTGTTCACGGATAGTGCGTCCATTCGGGACGTGATTCTGTTCCCTCATTTGCGGCCGGAGCAAGGGCTTTCCTCGACCGAGGAGTGATGTGTCGTTCGAGCTGAAGATCGCGTTGCGCTACCTGGTCGCGCAGCGACGGCAACTCTTCATTTCGGTCATCTCGACGATCTCGACCCTTGGGGTCATCGTCGGAGTCATGATTCTCTTGATCGCGCTCGCTATCTTGACGGGCTTTCAGGGGGAGCTGCGCTCGAGAATCCTCGGAGCGGCCTCCCACCTCAATATCTATCGCGGCGGCGGCGAGAACTTCGTCGACTACCGCTCGGTGATCGACACAGTGGCGGGTATCGACGGTCTCGAAGGGGCCGCGCCGGTCTATTACGGCAAAGCCCTCGTGTCGAGCGCGACGGGCTCCGGCCTCGTAACTTTGAAAGGGATCCTCCCGGAGCGCGAGATCGGCGTCACGGAGTTTGGCCAGAAGATGCTCGTGGGCGGCTTGATGCGCCTCGTCGAGCCGCAGGAAGGGCACCCCGACCGCGACGGCTCGAAGGGTGATCCGAAGGACGCGCCACCCGGGATCGTCGTTGGCGAAGAGCTTGCGATGACGCTCGGCGTCTTTACCGGGGACGACGTGAAGGTCACGACCCCCGAGGGACATTTGACGCCGTTCGGGATGGTGCCGCGCACGCGCACGTTTCGGGTCGTCGGCATCTTTCGACTCGGCCTGTACAACTTCGACAACTCATGGGCCCTCATCCACCTGCCCGACGCTCAGCGTCTGCTGGGTATCGGCGACGAGGCGATGTATGTCGAGACGAAGGTCCGTGACCTGTTCGGAGTCGATCGGGTCGAGGCGGACGTGATGAAGGCGATCGGCTCCGACTACGGAACCATGACGTGGAAGGAGATGAACGGCAGCTTGTTCTCGGCCTTTTGGCTGGAAAAGATGGTCACGACGATCTTCATCAGCTTCATCATCGGTGTGGCCGCGCTGAACATCGTCGCGAGTCAGATCATGATCGTGATGAACAAGACCCGCGACATCGCGATCCTCCGGTCGATGGGTGCGAGCGCCAAGAGCATCACGCGCATCTTCATGCTCCAGGGAACGATCATCGGTGTCGTCGGGACTGGCATCGGCGCCTCTCTCGGCGTGTCTATCTCCTGGTTCCTGGATTACTACCGAATCGTTTCGATTCCCGAGGACGTCTACCAGCTCGCTTTCGTCCCGTTCAAGCTGCTGCCAGCGGATTTCTTGCTCGTTGTTCTAGCGGCTCCTTTGATGTGCTTCATAGCGACTCTCTATCCGGCTCGACGGGCCGCCAAGCTCGTCATCACCGAAGCACTGCGGTTCGAGTAGGGGAGGCGTCGATGTCCTTTATCGAGGCGAGAGGCTTGAGCAAGAGCTACACGTCCGAGGAACGTCGGGTGACGGTCCTCAACGGTGTGGACATGGACGTCGACGAGGGAGAAATGGTCGCTATCGTCGGCTCCTCCGGCGTGGGCAAGAGCACGCTCATGCACGTGCTCGGTACTCTCGATGTGCCCGATAGCGGCTCCGTCTCATTCGAGGGGAACGATCTATTCTCTCTTCCGGAGCCCGGTAGGCTCGCGTTTCGGAACGAGGCGATTGGATTCGTGTTTCAGTTCCACCATCTGCTGCCGGAGTTCACAGCGCTCGAGAACGTCGCGATGCCGCTTTTCATCGCTCGTATCGACGACGACACTGCGCTTCGTCGCGCGCGGGAGATACTCGCCGATCTGGGGCTCTCCGATCGGGTCGACCATCGTCCGTCCCAGCTGTCGGGTGGAGAGCAGCAGCGGGTGGCTGTCGGCCGCGCGCTCGTGACGAAGCCGCGGGTCGTCCTCGCCGACGAGCCGACCGGAAACTTGGACAATCAAACGAGCGGTGAGCTCGTCGAGATCCTTCGTCGCCTCCATGAGGAGCGCGGCTTGACGTCGGTGATCGTGACCCATAGCGAGAAAGTTGCCGGTATCTGCGACCGCGTGCTCTATATGGAAGACGGGAAACTGGCCACGGGCTCTTGAGCGGGCTCATTACACCGACCCCGGTCCTTCGATTCGTGCTATGCTCGTATATGCAACGGAACGAATCGGTTGCTTGAACCCCAACCTGCGCAACGGTTTAGCCGCGCGTGATATAATGCCAACCAGTAGTTCGGGTGGAGGATATGTTCGAGCGATACACCGAACGAGCGAAGCGAGTCATCTTCTTCGCTCGCTACGAAGCCGCACAGCTAGGTAGTAATTCCATTGAAACCGAGCACCTCCTGCTCGGGCTCATTCGTGAGGGGAAAGGGCTTACGAGCCGGATCTTCGCGAAGTCTCACCTGTCGATGGAGAGCATCCGCAAGGAGATCGAAGGTCGGATCGTCATCCGCGACCAGGTTTCGACGTCGGTCGAGATCCCGCTCTCCGCGGAGTCCAAGAGAGTCTTGACGTTTGCGGCCGAGGAGGCCGAGCGGCTGGTCCATAACTACATCGGCACCGAGCACATCCTGCTCGGCATTCTCCGTGAAGAGAAGTCGGTCGCCGCCAGCATCCTCCAGGAGCGCGGGCTTCGGGTCAATACCGTGCGCGAGGACATCGTTCAGGAGCTGAATCAAAAGGCTTCCATGACGAAAGCGAAGGAGACGCCGCTGCTGACGGAGTTCAGCCGCGACTTGACCGACGCAGCCAGTCGAGCGCAGCTCGATCCTCTCGTCGGCCGGGACAGCGAGCTCGACCGCACCATTCAAATCCTTTGCCGCCGTACGAAGAACAATCCCGTGCTCATCGGCGAGCCGGGAGTCGGTAAAACGGCGATCGTCGAGGGCTTGGCCAACAAGATCGTCCACGGCGACGTGCCGCTATTCCTTGCGGACAAGCGCATCCTCGCGCTCGACATTTCGCTCATCGTCGCTGGAACCAAATATCGCGGGCAGTTCGAAGAACGCCTCAAGACCATCATGAAGGAGCTCACGGAGAACCCCAATGTGGTGATCTTCATCGACGAGCTCCACACGCTCGTCGGGGCCGGCTCGGCCGAAGGCTCGCTCGACGCGGCCAACATTCTGAAGCCGGCGTTGTCGCGCGGCGAGATCCAGTGCATCGGCGCGACCACACCGTCCGAATATCGCAAGTACATCGAGCGTGATCGAAGCCTCGAGCGACGCTTTCAAGGCGTGAAGGTCGCGAGTCCCACGGAGTCCGAGACCATCGAGATTCTGCGCGGTGTGAAAGAACGCTACGAGTCGTTTCACCACGTGAGCTATTCCGATGAGGCCGTCGTCTCGGCGGTCTACCAAGCGCATCGCTACATTACCGATCGGTTCTTGCCGGACAAGTCCATCGATTTGCTCGATGAAGCCGGCTCACGGGTCAAGCTGCGCGAGTCGACCTTCTCGACGGAGTTCGCCGACTTGCGAAAGCAGATCCGCGTCATCGCCGATCGCATGGATCACGCCATCGCGAACAAGGACTTCGAGCGTGCCGCGATGTACCGCGATGAAGAGATCGCACAGCGCGAGAATTTGCAGTTCATTCGAGAGCGCTGGGAGCTCAAGAACTTCGATCGCCCCACCGTCGAGCGGCGCGACATCGATGAGGTCGTGTCTCGGTGGACGGGAATCCCTCTATCCTCGATCAAGGAAGAGGAGAGCGAAAAGCTGCTGCGCATGGAGGAAGAGCTCCATAAACGTATCGTGAGCCAAACGCAGGCCGTCTCCGGGCTGTCGCGCGCGATCCGACGCTCGCGTGCGGGGCTCAAGAATCCGAATCGTCCCGTAGGCTCGTTCATCTTTCTCGGACCGACGGGCGTGGGCAAGACGGAAGTCGCTCGCTCTCTCGCGGACTTTTTGTTCGGAACCGAAAAAGCGCTGATCCGCTTCGACATGAGCGAGTACATGGAGAAACACTCGGTCTCGAAGCTCATCGGATCACCTCCGGGCTACGTGGGACACGAAGAGGGTGGACAACTCACCGAGAAGGTGAAGCGCAATCCCTACTGCGTCATCTTGCTCGACGAAGTCGAAAAAGCCCATCCCGACGTCTTCAATATTCTGCTGCAGGTCTTCGAGGACGGACAGCTGACGGATGGACTCGGAAACACCATCGATTTCAAGAACTCCATCATCATTATGACGTCCAATATTGGCGCGCGGTATATCGAGAAGAAGGGCCGCGTCGGGTTCCAATCGAGTGACGAGTCGACCGCCACGGTCCGGATTCAGGACATGGTCATGGGCGAAGTCAAGAAGACGTTCAATCCGGAATTCATCAATCGGATCGATGAGATCATCGTGTTCGACGCGTTGAATGACAAAGACCTCGCGCAGATCGTGCTGCTCCTCGCGGCGCAAATGAACGAGGTTCTCGAGGACAAGAAGCTCGAGATCGTCCTCACGCCGGACGCCGTCGATTGGCTCATCGAAAGCACTTGTAAGGACCGTTCCTACGGGGCGCGGCCGCTGCGTCGTGCGCTCCAGAAATATGTCGAAGACCCCCTATCTGAAGCGTTTATTCGAGGGACGGTCAAGCCCGGCCACCCCGTCGAGATCTACGCGAACGGAGACAAGCTAGGATTGAGACAGACGGACGCAGTCGAAGAGCCTCTATCCGTCTAGCGAACAAAATTTATCCTTTATTCGAACAGGGAATCAGCTATGCCCAACTTGCGTTTCCTCAGTATTCTCCTGGTTCTTTTACCCGCCATACTCGGCGCGCAGGACGACAATATCGAGCGCATCGAGATCTCCGGCAATCAAGTCGTCGTTACCGAGACCTATCTCACTCAGCTCAGTCAAAAAGTAGGCGATCCCTATGACGAGGGCCGTGCTCTAAGCGACTTCCGTGCCTTGTGGGCGACGGGTTTTCTCGACGACCTCACCCTCGACGTCACCGATGGCGAACGCGGTAAAGTCGTTACCTTCTCGGTGGTGGAGCGTCCCCGTGTCCAAGCGCTGGACTTCGTCGGCTCCGACGAGCTGAAACCGTCGGACATCACGGACAAGCTCGAGGAGGAGGACGCATCGATCGCGGTCGACTCCTTCTACGATCCGGCGAAGGTCGTCAAGGCGGAGAGCGTCATCCGCGCGATGCTCGTCGACAAGGGACGGACGGACGGCAACGTGACCAGCCGTGTCGAGGCGCTCGACGTCGGTGGCGTGAAGGTCGTCTTCGATATCAAAGACGAGCAGAAGATCCGCATCCGTCGGGTCTCTTTCGACGGCGCCGACAATTTCGACGACTGGCGACTCCGCTGGGGAATGAAGAAGACTCGCGAGAGTCACCCCTTCGCCGCGGTCATGGGAGGTAGCACCTATACCGAGGAGCAATATGCCGAAGACGTCGAGCTCGTCCGCGAGATCTATCTGAACAACGGCTTTGTCGACGTCTCGTTCGGTCCGCCCGCGATGGAGTACGAGGATGGAACCTCGCGCTTCATGTTCTGGAAGAAGCCGCGGCGCTGGCTCGAGCTCAAGATCCCCGTCGTCGAGGGCAAGCAGTATCGCGTCGGAGACGTGACCGTCGAGGGGGCGGATGTCTTGCCCGCGGAGTTCATCAAGAGCTATTTCAAGCTCATCCCCGGCGAGGTCTACGACGAGTCCAAAGTCACCAAGGGGCTCGAGAAGCTCCGCGAGCTCTACGGCGCTCGGGGCTACATCCAGTTCACCGGGTTTCCCATCAAGCAGCCCGTCGAAGATAGCGACGTGGTCAACGTCACTATCAACTTGAATGAAGACCAGCAGTATTTCGTCAACCAGATCGAGTTCAAGGGACACACGACGACCCGAGACAAGGTGATCCGCCGCGAGATGTGGCTCAACGAGCAGGACGTGATGAACATGGAGCTGCTCAAGATGTCGATCCAGCGGATCAACCAGCTCGGCTACTTCCGTCCCATCGAGCAGCCCGAGATCGAGCCGGTCGAGGGCGAAGAGAACAAGCTCAACGTCACCCTTCGTCTCTCGGAGCAGAATCGAAACCAGTTTACGTTCGGTGGCGGCGTCTCGGGACTCGAAGGCGCTTTCATCAACCTCGCCTTCTCCACCACCAACTTCATGGGACGCGGTGAGACCGCCTCGTTCTCCGTGCAGACCGGAAGCCGCACCCGAAACTTTCAGATCGCGATCACGGACCCCTACTTCATGGACAAGCCGATCACGCTCGGCTTCGACGTGTTCAAAAGGACGTTGCGGCTTCCCCAATTCACGAGGGAAGACACGGGTGGGAGTCTCATCTGGGGCATCCCGGTGAAGCGGTTCTCGCGTCTGTTCCTCAACTACAACTACTCGGTCATCAAGACTTCCGAGCCCGATCCGGACCTCGTGCTCAACCCGTTCGACCTGTTCCAGAACAACACGTTTCTGGATCCACGCTTCTTCGGCATCCAGGGGAACTTCGTTTCGAGCAAGGTCACACCGTCATTCGTGCACAACACGACGGACAACCCGCTCTTCCCGTTTCGCGGCAAGCGCTATACCGCGAGCTTCGGTGTTGCCGGTGGAATCCTGGGCGGTACCGTCAACTACTTGAAGCCGACCTTCGAGGGGATATGGTACGTGCCTGTGTCACGTACGACGAATTTCGGCTTCAGAGCGATGGTGTCGTGGCTGCGAGGGACGGCGGATGGTCGCTTGATTGGCGCGGAGATCGACGAAGAAGCGGGGGACATCATCTTCGACGTCGAGCAGACCGGCATCCCGTTCTTCGAGAGGTTCTTCCTCGGTGGTGAGAACCAGATCCGGGGTTACGACATCCGTACCGTCGGCCCGCGAGATCCGTTGGGCCGTTTCGTTGGGGGCAACAAGATGATGCTCTTCAACGCCGAGTACTACATACCTTTGGCCGGACCGCTCCGCGCCGTACTTTTCTTTGATGCGGGGCAAGCTTATGCGGAGAATACCGGCTGGAGTCTCGATATGTTCAAGGATCTCCGGACCTCGACGGGCGCCGAAATGCGCTTCTTCGTGCCGGTTCTAAACGTTCCTTTCCGTTTGATTTGGGCTTATAATCCGCACCGCGATGTGTTTCAGCCGGCGACGGCTTTCCGGTTCGGTATCGGTACGACGTTCTAAAATCTATTTTTGAATCATAAGGAGTAACGGGAATCATGAACTTACTAAGAGTAGCGAGTGTGGCTGCTTTGACGTGCATCCCGAGCCTTGCCGCGGCGCAGGGCGCACTAACGGGGCCGACCGGCGAGAGCACGAAAATTGCGGTTATCGACATGCAACGTATCGCCCTCGAATCGGCTGAGGGGAAGGCCTTGTTCTCAGCGCTGCAGGCCGAGAACGACAAGCTTCAGGGTGAAACGCAGGCCAAGCAAGCAGAGATCCAGGACATGCAGGCCAAGCTGAACTCGGAGATCCTCTCGCAGGACGCCAAGGTGCGTCTGCAGCGCGATATCGAACGCAAGCGCACCGACGCGCAGCGCTGGCTCGAAGACGCACAGGCGGAGTTCGAGACCAAACGACGGGACGGCGAGGCGACCCTGCAGGAGAAGATGGGCCCGATTGTGACGCAAGTCGCGCAGGAGAACGGCATCGGACTGATCTTCGTGAATACGCCTGGAGTGACCATCATGCTCGACCCGACGCTGGATATCAGCGAGCTGATCGTCCAGAAGCTCGACGGCGCGACGGCTCCGCCTCCGGGTGGCGGCGCGGACGCGGCAGCGGGGACAGACGCACAGGGAGCCGAAAATCGTAAGTAACGCTTCACCCGACACGACGCCCGATCGGGCGGAGAGCGAAATGGACATCCGCTGGATCATGGAGCGGCTTCCGCACCGCTACCCGCTCTTGATGCTCGACCGCGTGATCGAGCTTCAACCGGGCGAGAAGATCGTGGCGGTGAAGAATGTCACCATCAACGAGCAGTACTTTCAAGGTCACTTCCCGGGCCTTCCGGTGATGCCAGGGGTACTCATTCTCGAGGCGATGGCCCAGGCCGGGGGACTGCTCGTGATGCCGGAGGACGGGAGCGCGGCGGACAAGAGCTTCTACCTCGTGGGCATCGAGAAGGCGAAGTTCCGACGTACCGTCGTGCCCGGCGACCGGCTCCAAATCCACGTAACGCTCGAAAAGGCGAGGTTTAACTTTCGCCGCCTCGTTGGCAGGGCGGAAGTGGATGGGCAGCTCGCAGCGCAAGCCGAGCTGACCTTGACCGGAGTCGACCCGGAGTGAAGTCCGCGACCGTTGACTGTCACGAATCGGCTGTCGTCCACGACGGCGCTCGCCTCGGCGAAGGCGTGCGTGTCGGCCCGCACTGCGTCATAGGCGAGAACGTCGAGCTCGGACCGGATACCGTGGTTCAAGCGAGCACGGTCATCGACGGGAATACCAAGATCGGCGCTCGATGCCGCATCTTTCCGTTCGCGTCGATCGGGCTCGAGCCCCAGGACCTCAAGTTCAAGGGGGAGCCCACGTCGTTGACCATCGGTGACGACAACGTCTTTCGCGAGTTCGTCACCATCCACCGGGGCACGGCGCTCGGTGGCGGGACGACGAAGATCGGAGACGGCAATCTCTTCATGGCCTACACGCACGTCGCGCATGATTGCGTGATCGGAAGCCACACGATCTTTGGCAACGGCGCTGCGCTAGGCGGGCACGTGGTCGTAGAGGATCATGCCACGATCAGCGCCTATAGCGGCGTCCATCAGTTCTGCCGTATCGGAGCCTATGCTTTTACCGGAGCCTATACGGTGGTGCCGAAAGACGTCCTTCCGTTCTCACGGACCGTAGGCAACCGCGCCTGTCTCTACGGTGCGAACGCTATCGGTCTCGAGCGCCGAGGCTTCGACAAGAAACGGATCGAGGACATCCGCGCCGCTTTTCGAGTCCTTCAGCAACAAAATCTGAACGTGGGCCAGGCACTCCAAAAGCTCGAGGAAGACGATTTCGGAGCGAGCTCGGACGTGCGGATGCTCGTCGAGTTCGTCCGGTCTTCCGAGCGCGGCGTCATCGTCAAGCGTGCCCGCGAAGACGGCGACTAGGCGCTTTTACGTCCCCGCCTAGATGGCCGCGCCGCGCACGAAGGAACCCTCCCGTATCGGTCTCATCGCGGGGGAAGGGCGTTTCCCTTTCATGGTGCTCGAGCAAGCGCGGGAGCGCTCGATCGAGGTCGTCACCGTTGCAATCGAAGGCGAGGCCGATCGGTCCATCGAGTCGGTATCCAAAAACCCAGTCGAATGGATCACCATTGGGCAAATGGCTCGATGCGTACGAGTCTTCCGGGACGCGGGAATCTCGGAGGCGGTCATGGCCGGGAGGGTACGTCACGTCCGGGCTTTTCAACTCCTATCGCCCGACCGACTCATGCTGAAGGTGCTGCGCCGTTTGCCGTCTCGCTCCACCGACGCGATGCTGAAGACGATCGCCTCTGTCCTCGAGGAAGAAGGCGTGACGCTATTGGACTCGACGGCGCTCCTCGTTCCGTTTCTTGCCGATGAGGGGGCGATGACGAAGAGGCGCCCGCGGAAGGACGAGCTCGTTGATATGGAGTTCGGGCTATCGAAAGCTCGGGGTCTGGCTGCCCTCGACATCGGACAAACCGTCGTCGTGAAGAGGAAATCCGTCGTCGTTGCGGAGGCCATGGAAGGTTCGGACGCCGCGATCCGTCGCGCGGCGGAGATCACAGAGGGACCGTTCGCGGTGGTAAAGGTGGCTCGTCCGGACCAGGATTTTCGGTTCGACGTCCCGGTGATCGGACCGACGACGATCGAGAACATGGCGAGCGTGGGAGCGACGGTCGTGGGCGTGGAAGCCGGACGCGTCCTGCTCGTGGAGCGCGACACGGTCTTGGAGCGGGCGAATCGAGAGGGCATTGCGGTGTACGGGCTGAGAACGGGTGAAGACGCACAATGAGTGAATCCATTGCCGTCGGAGTGATTGGTGTCGGCCAGCTTGGGGCACGACATGCGAAGTTGTACGCGGAGCTTCCCGGAGCCCACCTCGCAGGCGTCGCGGATATCGACGAGAGCCGCTGCCGTGAGGTCGCGGCGTCGTGCGACGTCAAAGGCGTCGTCGACTTCGAGGAGCTGCTACCCGAGATTCAGGCCGCGAGCGTCGCGGTGCCGACGGTCTCTCACGAGGCCGTGACGATGGCCCTGCTGGATGCGGGTGTCCATGTCCTCGTCGAGAAGCCCATCGCGGTCACGAGCGATGAAGCGAAGCGGATGACGGCCCGTGCTCGCGAGCGGGGACTCCGTCTCGCCGTCGGACACACCGAGCGGTATAACCCCGCCGTCGCCGCGGTCCTCGCGCAATCGCGAGAGCCGCGTTTTATCGAAGTGCATCGCCTCGGGTCTTTTTCTCCTCGAAGCCTGGATATCGACGTCGTGCGCGACCTCATGATCCACGACCTCGACGTCGTCGCCGCTCTCGTGGGGCGCGAGGTGCGGTCGCTCGAGGCGGTAGGGGTGCCGGTGTTGACCCCACGCGTCGACATCGCCAATGCGAGACTCCGGTTCGACGGCGGAGCGGTTGCGAACATCACGGCGAGCCGGGTTTCGCAGGACAAAGTCCGCAAGTTGAGGGTCTTCGAGAAAGACCGCTATGTGTCTCTCGACTACCAAGCTCAATCGGCGATCCGCTACCAAGTATTTCCGACGGCGGCCGGCGGCCGGCCCGATATCCGGATGGAAGATCTCGTCGTCGGGAAGGAAGAGCCTCTCAAGCGAGAGCTCTTGGACTTTCTCGAGGCCGTCGCGACGGGGAGCGACCCTCTCGTGACCGGCGAGATGGGAGGAAAAGCGCTCGAGCTCGCTCTGAGCGTCGTTGACGCGATGGAGCGTGCGTCCCGCGGCGAGTAGTTGCGACCCTCCGATTGTCAAGAATGTAATAAGGACGGGCTTTGGCGGCCCATTTCTTGCCGCGGTGCCGGCGGCTGGTTATAATCCGTTAGGTCGTTGCCCTTCAATCATTTGGAGAGCGACTCGGCCCGAGTCGCGAATGCATCCTCGAATCGGCACAAGGCGCAAAATCCCAAGGCGCGGACAACCCCGTCCTCCCGTC
>Ga0315338_1001211_pt1 | contig 35683 bp, 34 predicted proteins | sample ASW8metaG_FD_204518 | JGI IMG/M metagenome (GOLD analysis project Ga0315338, IMG submission 204518) | Ammonia-oxidizing marine archaeal communities from Monterey Bay, California, United States - ASW #8 | ecosystem: Environmental > Aquatic > Marine > Coastal | place: USA: California | collected... | reverse complement strand
TCGGTGACTTCCTTCAGGCGATCGAGCGCGTCGGCCTGTTTCAGCTGTGCCACCAGGTTCGACATCATGCCGCCCGGGATCTGGTGCACGAGCACCTCGGCATCGATGGTCGCCATGCGGCTGGTATCGAGGAACTCCCGGTATTTCGGGGCGATCTTCTCGAGGTGATGGGCACACTCGATGAGCGGCTCCAGCTCGATGCCCGGATCTCGGTCGCTGCCCTGCAACGTCACGAGCATGGGCTCGACGGCCGGCTGCCCTGTGCGCAGCGCCAGTGGTGCCAGCGCGCAGTCGATGATGTCGACGCCGGCTTCGATGGCCTTGAGGCAGGTCATGGAAGCGAAGCCCGATGTGTAGTGCGTGTGCAACTGGATCGGGATAGAGATTGCGTCTTTCAAGGCCGAGATGAGATCGAAGGCGTCGAGCGGGGCGAGTAGGCCGGCCATGTCTTTGACGCAGAGCGAATCGGCGCCCATGTCTTCCATGATCTTGGCCTTGTCGACGTAGTAGTCGAGCGTGTAGATCGGCCCGCCGAGTCGCCGCTCGGTAACCGTGTAGCAGACCGTTCCTTGAATGTGTTTGCCGGTCTTCTTCAGCGCGCGGAAGCTGGTTGCGAGGTTGCGCTCGTCGTTGAGCGCGTCGAATACGCGGAAGCGGTCCATGCCGACTTCTGCGGCTTTGTCGCAGAACGCTTCGACCACGTCGTCTGCGTAGTGGCGGTAACCGACCAGGTTCTGCCCGCGCAGCAACATCTGTAGCGGTGTTTTGGTGAGCCGCTTGAACGTCGCGAGCCGTTCCCACGGATCTTCCGCGAGAAAGCGATGGGTGGTGTCGAAAGTCGCACCGCCCCAAACTTCGAGCGCGGCGAAGCCGGCGTTGTCGAGTTTCTCGACAATCGGCAGCATGTCTTCCATGCGCATGCGCGTGGCGAGTAGGCACTGGTGCCCGTCGCGCAGCGTCGTGTCCATGATGCCTACCGGGTTCGCTTTAGGCTTCTTCGACGCGGATTTCTTACGAGCGGGTGTCGACTTTACCTGTATCCGTGACTTCGCAGACTTCTTGCCGGCCGACTTCTTGGCCGACGGCTTCTTTGCTGCCTTCTTCTTCGTCGTCTTCTTCTTGCTCGGCTTGCTGGTTGCCACGTACTTCTCCCGACCCCGATCGGTATCGATGGTGATTTGCGATTTCCGCGCTAGCTGCGGCCCCTGAACCCGCCCGTAAGACGCCCATTCATGAGAGCGAGTCGGCCGGCCAGCCCCCACATCGACGTCGCGGCGTTCGGCGCGGCGATTTTCGTCGCCGCAGCGCGCGCTTCCTCTTGCAGGAGCAGCTCAACAGCCGCCAAGGCAGCGGCTACTTTCTTGGGCCTGTTGGCTGCCTGTGTGCGGGAATCCATCACGCAGTTCATATACGTGACGGACTGCCGCCAAAAGCGTTTCAGCAGGAATTTCGCGTTGTTCGGGGGAGTCTCGCGGACCTACGGCGGCCGCGAGGCCGATTTCCAAGGCAATTGAGAGGAGCGGCCTGACCCGTCGATACTGATCCACACGCGGCCGCCCGAGGTACCAACGGGCGCGAGCGTGAACTAGCTAGAGTTGCGGGGTACAACCGCAGATGTGAACGGCAGTGATATCATCGGGTCCATCGGCGTCTTTCTTCTTTTGGCCGCGTATCTCATGAACCACGGCGGCATGCTCGACGGCGAGTCGCGCAGCTATCAGGGCCTGAACGTCATCGGGGCAGGGCTGACGGCGTACTCGGCGTATTTAATCTCGTTCATCCCCCCCTTCGTCGTGTTGGAAGGAACTTGGATGGTGGTGTCGCTTGCGGGCCTGGTTCGTCGCGGGCCCGGTATGGGGGTCGCTGCGACGTGAGCTTGGCCGATTCCTACGCAGGTGCGTTCGATGTCGAACGCACGCTTGCCGGGTTCTCTCGCCAGGCGCTGGCCCACCTGGCCCGCGAGTACTTTCTGCTCGGACATATGATCGATCGCGTCGGTCTGCCGCTCGTCATGGACCATTTCGGCAGCGAGTCGTACGTACAGTTTTCGATAGAAGAATGGATGGGCGCGAGCCCGATCTATTCTGTGCGCATGCAGAATGCGCTCGGGTTCGAGGGCAACGAGGTCGGCACGGTGTTCAAGAGCATCCAACTCGATATCGGTGCGCCGCCCCAGTTCATGGACTTCCAGTTTCGCTTGGACCGCTCCGACTATGGTGAGTTCTGGCTCTCGCATTGCGGAGCGCTGCTCGACGTCGAGCCTTTCGGCGAGAAACAGGTGCGTATGATGTGCCACGAGATCGAAGATCCGACCTTCGATGCGACGGCTGCCGCGACCCATCCCTGCATGAAGATGCGCCCCATTCACCGACCGCCGCGTGTGCCCGACGGTCGTACGCCGCACTGCCGGTGGAAGGTGTTCATCGACGCCGAGAGCACGCCCTACGAGCAGCATGCGAACCTGCCGGCGAACATGGCGAGCAAGATCGCGTCGATCGGGGTCGATCTGCCGCGCGAGAATGCAGAGCCGGGAGGTTGGGCGGACTATTCAGGACCGTTCGATCCGGGCTTCCAGTTCGAAGACCTCGATCACCGCGCGCTCGTGCTTATCAATCAAGAGGCCGCCGTGCAGGCGCACTTACTCGTACGCGCGTACTTGCGCTGTATCGCCGATCGTTTCGGCGTTGAGACCGCGGTCGAACTTGGAGCGCGCCAGTGGGTGGGCAGCGCCGCCCTCGGCGCGCATCGATTGAAGAAAGCACTGGCGATCGAAGGCGACGGCATCGATGCTGTCGCGAAGATCTTTCAAATGCATCCGCACTTCCTGCCGCGAACCTACGTCGACTGGCGCGTCGAGGTGACGGGCGAGAACAGGGCACGGATTGCGCTGGGCGACTGCCCGGCTCTTCATGAGGGCGACCGCTATTCATGGTTCGCGGCGGTCGACGCGCAGGTACACCCGGCGTTCGACGCCATTGCAGGGGCAATTAACCCGCTGGCGCGCTGCCGCTCGGTCGCGGTCGGCGTCGGGGAACGATTCGCCTGGGAGATCGTGATCGACCCGTATCATGAACCACAAGTGGACCCGCCCGAACTCGCGCTTGCGCGTATCAGCCGCGGCGCCGAGTTTGAGTTCGTGCAGCGTCGCCCGCTGCGCTAGCGGCGGTTCGGATCTTTGACGTTGTAGATGCGGGCCATCGATTGCGACACCAGCGAGCCGACCGGCAGCGACACGCCCGATTTGCGCGCCAGTTCGAGCGCCCACGCTAGATCTTTCTCGGCGATGTTCATGTAGCTGCGCATCAGGTCTTGGAAACCCGGATCGTCGACGGTTTCATCGGGAAGTTTGTGTGTTGCGAGAAAGCTGGTCATCAGGTCGGTGATCTGACCGTTCGAATGACCTGCTTGTTCGAGAACTTCTTGCGGTAGCCCGATAGCACGTGCCAGCGCCATCGACTCGTACGCCGCCGCCCACTGAATGTAGGTGATCAGATTGATGCAGAGCTTGAGCTTGGCACCGTTGCCGAGTTCACCGGCGTGGATCAGCGCGACATCGGTGGTGGCTTCCAGATAGGGGCGGGCGGTTTCGAGTGCTTCGGCCGGGCCACCGATCATGTAGGTGATCTGCTTGGTCTCGGCGCGTGCGGCACCGCCGGTGACGCAGGCATCGAGCACCGCGACGCCTTTCTTGGCGGCGGCTTCGTCGACAGCGGCCACCGTCTGCGGCAGCACGGTGCTGTGAATCAAAATCACGCCGCCGGTCATTCCTGCGAGCAGTCCGTCGTCGCCGAACACGACGCTGCGCACGTGATCGTCCTCAGGCACACAGATCCCCACCACGTCGGCCGCTTCGCCAACGGCGCGCGGGCTCGTGGCCGCCTTGGCGCCTTTGGCCGTTAATTCAGCGACCGGCTCGGGGACGACGTCGTAGACCGTCGTCTCGAAGCCGGCTGGGGCGAAATGGGCGGCGATGGGTTTGCCTTGATTGCCAAGACCGATGAATCCGGCGCGAATCGTCATGAAAACTCCTTATTCTGCGTGGCCTGCATCTTGTGTGCTGGGCGGCGCTCGACTACCGTGCCGCCATGGCACTTTCGCTGCAAGAAATATCCGACCGAATGGAAATTCAGGACCTCATCTATCGCTATTCCGACATCATTGATCAAAAGCGATTCGACGAGCTCAACGATGTCTTTCACGAGGACGCGCACATCGACTACAGCGCATTCGGCGGCTCGGTGGGCAATCGCGAGGAGACCATCGACTTCCTCAAGAAAGTGATGCCGATGTTTCCGAATACCCAGCACATGAACGCCAACGTTCAGATCACGGTTGACGGCGACACCGGCACCGGCCGGGTGATGTGTCTTAACCCACAAGAGATCAGCCTGGGCGACGACAAGACCCAGGTATTCCTGCTCGGCCTCTGGTACGTCGACGAGTACCGCCGTACCGAAGCAGGCTGGCGAATGTATCGCCGCAACGAAGAAAAGAGCTGGGTCTTCAATACGCCCGACTTCATGAACCTCTGAGCGAGGCGCTCCGAGCGCGAAGGACTACTTGCCCTTCCAGTTCGGCGCCCGTTTCTCGGCGAACGCCGTCGCGCCTTCGATCGCGTCTTCGCTGCTGAATACCGCGCCGACGATTTCTTGCTGCTTCTTGAACATTTCGCCGGTGCTCCAGTTCTGTTGCTCGAGAAGAACCTGCTTGCTTGCCGCTACGGCCATCGGTCCGTTTGCCGCGATCCGCTCGGCAAGCGCCTTGGCGCCGTCGAGCGCCGTGCCGGACGGAACCACCTGATTGATAAGGCCGATTTCGAGCGCGCGCTGAGCGTCGAGGAAATCACCGGTAAGTGCGAGTTCCATGGCGATGCGCGGTGGGATCTGGCGCGGCAGCTTCATCAGCCCGCCTGCCGCCGCGGCGAGTCCGCGCTTGGTTTCCGGTATGCCGAACTTTGCATCGTCGGCTGCGATGATCAGGTCACAGCTAATCGCTAGCTCCAGCCCACCCGCCAGCGCATAGCCTTCAACGGCTGCAATCAGTGGCTTGCGCGGTGAACACTCTGTGAGTCCCGCGAAACCGCGACCGGCAATGTGCGGCACTTCGCCGGTGACGAACGCTTTGAGATCCATGCCGGCGCAGAACGTTCCGCCGGCTCCGGTAAGAATAGCGACGCGCAGATCGTCGTTGGCGTCGAGTTCGTCCATCGCTGCGGCAACGCCCTCGGCAAGTGCGCGGTTCGCGGCATTTTTTGCTTTAGGGCGATTGAGCGTGACGATGAGGACGCCGTTCTCGTTACTAGTTAATACTTCTTCGGACATTGTTTCTCTCCGTTGGGGGGATCTTTGCAGCGGCACGCGGCCGTGTATGGCTCGAAGGTATGCCTGGCAAGGCAGCGGTTCGCAACACGTCGGCCGAGCCGGCGGCGTGGCCGGGGCGCACCGTAGCCATCCGGCCGCGATTGGCAATACCGCCGCTGCTGCGTTAGCAATTTCAGTTCTACTACGCGCCCCGATATTTCGGTCGGCGGACGTTCGTTCCTAGGAGCCCAACGCTATGGATATGGAATATTCGGCTGAGCAGATCGCCTTCCGCGACGAAGTGCGCGCATGGATTCGAGAGGCCATGCCGGCCCACATCAAAGAGAAGGCTGACAACGGAGGCCACTTCGAGCCCGAAGAGATTACCGAGTGGCACAAGGTTCTCTACGAGAAAGGCTGGGTGGCTCCGAACTGGCCGGAAGAGGTCGGTGGTCCGGGTTGGGATGTCGGTCAGCGTCACATCTTCGGCGAGGAACTCATTCTTGCCAACGCGCCGGCCCTCTCACCCTTTGGGCTCAATATGGTTGGACCTCTGCTCATTCAGTACGGCACAGAAGACCAGAAGAAACGCTTTCTACCCAAAATTCTCTCTGGCGACGAAATGTGGTGCCAAGGCTACTCCGAGCCCAACGCCGGTTCCGATTTAGCGAGCCTAAGGCTGAGCGCCGAGAAAGACGGCGACGATTATGTGCTCACCGGTCAGAAAACGTGGACGACCTACGCGCAGTACGCCGATTGGATTTTCGTTCTGGCGCGCACGAGCACCGAAGGGAAGCCGCAGGCGGGCATATCGTTCCTGCTTGCGGACCTCCGTAACACGCCGGGGATCGAAGTGAAGCCGTTCATGACGATCGGTGGCACGATGGCGTTCTCAGAGACATGGTTCGATAACGCGCGCGTTCCGCAGGAAAACCGCGTCGGTCCGGAAAACGACGGCTGGACGATGGCGAAGGCGTTACTCGGCCACGAGCGCACGGGCATCGGCGGCGTTGCCGAATCGCATCGTTGGCTGCTGATGATCAAGCGCATCGCGCGCGACACACCCGTGGGCGACGGTACGCTCTGGGATGACAGACGCTTTCGCCAACGCATCGCAGAACTCGAGATCCGCCAGCGCGTAGTCGGCGTGGCGAATCTTCGTACGCTTGCCGATGCACAGACCGGTCACGCGCCAGGCCCCGAAAGTTCCATATTGAAGATCGTCGGCACCGAGCTCTACCAAGAGATTACCGAGCTGGCGATGGATGCGCTCGGGCACAACGCGCTGGGCTGGACGGATTCTCCCTCTGACGCGTTGCCGACCTACCAGCAATGGATCGCCTCGGAGTTCAACTATCTCAGAGCGGCGACCATCTACGGTGGCTCCAACGAGATTCAGAAGAACATCATCTCGAAAGCCATTCTCGGCCTGCCATCCAGCTAGAGACACCAGGAATACAGAACCATGAATTTTGATCTCAGTGATGAGCAACAGATGATCGTCGACGCGGTGGCGAAGTACGTCGATAAGGATTCGCCGGTCGAACGCTTTCGCAAGCTGCGCGACACCGAAACCGGTTGGGAAACGAAAGCCTGGCGGAGCATGGGCGAGTACGGTTGGCTCGGCGTCGCGTATCCGGAAGAGCAGGGCGGTTTCGGCGGTTCCTTCGTCGACACGGCATTGATCCTCGAGCAACTCGGCCGCGGTCTGGTCCCGGAGCCCTTCATCGCGTCGGTCGTATTGGCCGGCGGCTTGGTGTCACGCCTTGGTACTGCTGAGCAAGTCGAGCGCGTCCTCGCGCCGATGATCGCCGGCGAGACAACGTTGGCGCTCGCGTATGCCGAGACGCAGAGCCGCTACGATCTGTTCGACTGCGGAACCAAGGCCGAGAAGTCCGGCGGTGGTTATAAGATTACAGGTGAAAAGGTCTGGGTACTCAACGGCCACGCAGCCGATGCCTATGTTGTCGTTGCGCGTACCGCGGGCGATCGCCGCGACGAGAGCGGACTCTCACTGTTCATCGTCGAGGCTTCGGCCGACGGACTGTCGCGCACGCGCGTGTCCTGCATGGACGGACAGTCGGCAGGTCTCATCAAACTCGACGGCGTCGAAGTCGCAGCAGAAAACCTACTCGGTGAGGAAGGCGCTGCGCTGTCAGAGCTCGAATGGGCGAGCGATCGCGGTGCTGCGGCCGCCTGCGCCGAGGCACAAGGATGCCTCAGCGAACTGCTCGATCGTACGGTCGAGTACCTCAAGGATCGCAAGCAGTTCGGTCGTGCGATCGGAACGTTTCAGGCGCTCCAACACCGAGCCGCCGACATGTTTGCCGAGGTGCAGTTGTGCCAAGGCTCGATGTATCTCGCCGCCATCAGCGCCGACAGCGACGACCGCGAAACACGCATCGCCGACGTGTCTGTCGCAAAGACCCAACTGACGCGCGGAGGCTGGTTCGTTCAAGAGAACGCCGTGCAACTGTTCGGCGGCATCGCAATCACCGACGAACAAGATACCGGCCTGTTCTTCAAACGCGTACGCGTGTTGCAGGGATTGTTCGGTGATGCCGACCACCACATCGCGCGCTATGAGATGCAGCCGAGGTTCGAAGCGGCCGGGGATTGAGCGGCGTTAGGGAAGTCTCGTTTAGTAAAGCCCCGGAATAATCCGCCACGGCACCTGCTCTCTGTAGCGTTGCCAGTCGTCGCCGTATTTCTTCGCGCACCAGCGATCATCGCGTTTCTCGCGCGTGATCAACAACAGTGCGAACCAGATCGGATAGAAATACGGGATGATCGAGCCAAAGCCTGCCGACAGGCCGAACGACAGGGCGATCATCCAATCGCCGAGATAGTTCATGTGGCGCGCCTTGCCCCAGTATCCTGACAACAACAGACGGGTGCCGCGCGCGGTATCCATGAATTCGGCCGGCTTGCCCCAGATCGTGCAGTTGTCGGAGTCGCGCTTGAAGCGTGCCTTTTGCAGGTTCGCGCCCATGAAGATTGTGTAGCCCATGGCCGCGAACGCGATCACGCCTGCGATATAGATAGGCGAGGGATCGCGGAAGTGGTCGATGAGCCAGTAGGCTTGCAGGCAATACGTCATCGGCACGAGTACGAGGTCGCCGAAGACGAGCATCCAGCCGAAGCGCTCCTGCTGGATGTCGATGGTGGTGAGCAACCACGCTTCGTTCCAAAAGTTATTGAGCACGTAGGCGGTCTGGATCGCAATCACCGTCCACATGGAGATCGACACCTCGCCGTACTTCTCGTACTGCGCGGCGGCCATGCACAGGTCGAGCACGACCCAGCCGATGAGACCCGGTCTGCACTCGCAGAAAAACTTCCAGTCGAAGCCGGTAACGGGCGGCGTACGCGGGTTGAGTGCCGTTCCGTAGAAATAGTTTCGGAAGAAGCTCGGACCGACTTTGCCCGGTCCGCCGGGGTTGTTCGCACCCCACCACATGATGAACCAGGCCAAGGCGAAGGCGAAGAGTGTGACTGAGGTGAGCATCGCGCCGAAGTGGTGGTAGACCCACGCCATCGGTAGCCAACCCATGAAGTAGCCGGTGCCGACGACTACCAGGCTGGTGATCATCGCCGCCAAGCCGTTTATTCGGTAGCTGAGCCGCGAGCCGTCGGCGAGCGGTGTGCCCTCGGCGATAGACGCGGGCAGCAAGCGTTCGAGCAGTACCTGAAAGACGAACCACGCGACGTAGACGCCGAGTGCCGTTGCCGTCGGCACGATCGCTTGCGCGAAACCGCCGAGATCACCGGCCGACGACGGGATGAGGCCGCCCGAGTTGAACTGGATCGCGAAGAATAGGTAGTAGACCACGAAGGTCATGATCACGATGTTCATCTGCGCTACCGGTAAACGGCGGCGCGGCGTTTTCTCAGCCATCTGCTGTCCCCTGGTCGTGTTTAGTTGCCGCTAGTCGACGAAGACGATGCGGGTGATCCAGTCGGCAACCAGCGCCGGCTTGTCGACGCCTTCGATCTCGACAGTCAAGGTACGGGTCTGGTCGATCGCAGCGCCCTTCAGAACGGCGCTCTTTACGACGCCCGATGCGCGTACTTTCTTGCCGGCGTTGACGGGGTTGAGAAAGCGCACTTTGTCGAAGCCGTAGTTGATGCCCATCACGATGCCGTCGAGCTGCGGCGTGTTCGGGTCCGGAGGGATGGTCGCGCCCAGATGCGTGAGCATCGACAGGGTGAGAAAGCCGTGCGCGATGGTTCCGCCGAACGGCGTTTCTTTGAGTGCGCGTTCCGGGTCGATGTGGATGAACTGATGATCGACCGTGCAATCGGCGAAGTTGTTGATCTGCTCTTGGCTGATCTCGAACCAGTCACCGCTGCCTTGATCTTGGCTTTCTGTGGTTTGGAAGTACTCGTATGCTTTCGCTGCGTGGCTCATGGAATCCTCACTAACCGTTGTGGCGGCCGCCAATTGGTACCGGCCGACGGTGGCGCCAATCTATCGAGGCGTTGCGACAAATCCCACCGCTGAGTAGGCTCGTCGCATGACCACCCAACTCGAGAAAGGCCGGGCGTTCGCAGCGCTTCACGAGAGCGATGAGACCTTCGTGACTCCTAATCCGTGGCGCGGCGGATCCGCCTGCCTGCTTGAAAAGGCGGGTTTTAAGGCGCTTGCCACGACCAGCGCCGGCTTCGCGACGTCGGTCGGTAAGGTCGAGGGTGAGATTGGACTCGAAGAGAAGCTTGCGCACTGCCGGTTCCTGGCTTCGCTCACTGACATCCCGATTTCGGCGGATTTTGAGAACGGATTCGCCGATTCGCCCGCAGAGGCCGCAGAAAATCTCCCACGCGCGGCAGAGGCGGGGGTCGTTGGCGGTTCGATCGAGGACAATTCTGGCTCGGAGATCTACGACTTTGATCTAGCGGCGTGCGCCCAGGCCGTAGCGACTCTGTCGTTTCCGTTCACGCTGACCGCGCGCGCCGAAGGGCTGTCGCGCCAATCGGGTGATCTCGACGATATCGTCAAGCGCCTTCAAGCGTTCGAGGCCGCCGACGCTGACGTTCTCTGCGCTCCCGCATTGAGCAATCTCGATGAAGTGAAGATCGTTGTGGACGCGGTTAGCAAACCTATAAACGTATTGGCTGCCTTCATGCCGGCGGCCACACTTTCGCAATACGCCGAGTTGGGTGTGCGTCGCCTCAGCGTCGGCAGCTCGCTGGCCATCCATACGACGAAGGCGACGGTGACTGCGGCGAAGCAAATGAAAGATGGCCGCTTCGACTGATAGCGGGCTGTAGCTCGCGCCCCGAGGACTAACTAAATGTTCAAACTCGTTTACTGTGTACGCAAGCGCGCCGACAAATCCGACGAAGAATTTCATCGCTACTGGCTCGAAGAGCACGGACCGCTCGCGCGTAGCCTACAGAAAGCCATACACGCCGCGCGCTATGTGCAGAGCCATACCGTTGATACGGAAATCAGTTCGGCCTTGCGCGAGTCGCGCGGGGCGGGCCCGCCTTACGATGGCATCACCGAAATGTGGTGGACGAGTCGCGAAGAGTTCGAGGCTGGGCTCACGACCGACGAAGGGCGCGCGGCTGCCATCACTCTGCTCGAAGATGAGAAGCGATTCGTCGCTACCGAGCAGTGCTCGCTGTTCATGACCGAAGAACACGAGATCTTTTGAGCCGACACTCTCCTTATATATAGAACAATGATTCCGGTCGGCCCCCAAAGGGGTGCGTCGAGGAGAACGATGGCAGAACAAGAGACCGACAAACTTAGGGCAGGGCTCGAGCAGTACATCGGCCAGCCAATGGGCCCGCCCTCCACAGCGCCCGATGCCGTCAACGTGTCGATGATTCGTCACTGGGTAGATGCACTCGACGACCGCAATCCCGTCTACATTGATGAAGAGGCGGCTGCGGGAACACGCTTCGGCGGTATCGTTGCGCCGCCCGCGATGCTGCAAGCTTGGACCATGCCGCGCCCGAAGATCGAGGGCATCGCCGAGCGCGGTGGCGCACCCAGCGAGATGGTGTCGGACAACCCGATCACTCCACTCGATAAAGCGGGCTATGTCGGAACGTTAGCAACTAACTCCGAGCTGGAGTTCAAGCGCTACTTGAAGGTCGGTGACCGGCTCCGCGTGAGCACAAAGGTCGAGTCGATCTCCCAGCTGAAGACCACATCGCTGGGCAAAGGTTACTTCCTGACCTGGATCTACACCTACACCACCGACGACGGCGAAGTCGTAGGCAGCCAGCTCTTTCGAATCTTCAAATTCGATCCGTCGACGATCGATCCCGCCAAGCTTGGAGCTGCGTCATGAGCGCACTCAAAAGCAGCGACGTAAGCGTCGGTGTAGAACTGCCCGGCTTCGATCTTCCGGTGACTTCGACCGTTATCGTCGCGGGTGCCATTGCGTCGCGTGACTTTATGCCCGCGCATCACGACGCTGAGTACGCGCGTTCGCAAGGCGCACCCGACATGTTCATGAACATTCTCACTACCAACGGCTACGTCTCGCGCTACATCAGCGACTGGGCCGGACCGGAATCGATGATCCGTAAGATCGCGATTCGTCTCGGTGCCCCAGCCATACCGGGCCAGCCTCTTCGGTTCACCGGGCAGGTCACGCAAGTCAGCGACGAGGGTAGCGAACGGGTCATCGAAGTATCGGTGCGTGCCGCGAACGACATGGGAGACCACGCAACCGGATCGGTTGTCGTGACGTTGCCGCTGCGATGAGCGCACGCAAAGCACACATCGTCGGGGTAGGGGAGTCGAAGTACACCCGCTGGGGAAAGATCGGCGACATCAGCGAACACGCGTTGGCGTGTCAGGCGATCGGGCGTGCCGTTGAAGATGCGGGTCTTTCGATGAACGACGTCGACGGCTTGGCTTCGTTCGCCGAAGACCGCAACGAAGCCGTGTTCCTCGCGGCCGACTTGGGACTACCGACGTTGCGCTTCGGCAACATGGTGTGGATGCCCGGTGGCGGAGGCGGCTGCGCGGCGGTAGCGAACGCGGCGATGGCCGTAGAGACCGGCCAGGCCGAAGTCGTCGTCGTGTATCGTTCGTTGTGCCAGGGCCAGTTCTTCCGCTTCGGTACCGGCGGTATCGACGCGTCGGTTCCTGGTGACCTCGCACCACCAACACTCGTACAGACGGACTCGATGATGATTGCGTCGATGGGCTTCTCCATGCCGTATGGACTGCTGATGGCGGCCGCCGCCTATGCCTTACCCACGCGGCGCCACATGCACCTATACGGCACGACCTATGAGCAGCTCGGCGCGATCGCGGTCACCTTTCGCGACCATGCCAGCCGCAATCCACGGGCTGTGATGGGCGAGCGCCCCATGACGATGGACGATTATATGGCCGCGCCGATGATCGCCGACCCCCACCGCCTCTTCGACTGCTGCCTGGAGAGCGACGGCGCCTGCGCGGTCGTCGTAACCACCGAAGAACGGGCCCGGGACCTGGCTAAAGGGCCGGTGGAGATCCTCGCCAGCGAGCAGGGCTGCCCAAAAGGCTATGCTTTCGGCCCGTTCACCAACGCGAATATCAGCGACGACCTCTACGCCACCGGCGGCACCGAAGAGATGGCCGGGCGTCTATGGGGCAAGGCGGGGCTGGGCCCGAAAGACGTCGACGTCGCGCAACTCTACGATCACTTTACCGGCTGCGTCGTCATGCTCGTGGAAGATTACGGTTTCTGTGCGCGAGGCGAGGGCGGCCCGTTCGTGGAAAGCGGAGCACTGTCGGTGAACGGCGGCAGCCTGCCGACGAACACGCACGGCGGCAGCCTCTCGGAAGCATACATCCACGGACTCAACCACGTCGTCGAAGGCGTGCGCGCACTGCGCGACGAATCCACCAGCCCGGTCGAGAACGCCGAGGTCTGCCTCGTTACGAGTGCGGCCTGCGTTCCGTCGAGCGCGGTACTACTGGGGCGAAAATGAGCGAACGATTCTTCCCGAACAGCATGCCGCCACCGATGGCGAACACGACGATGTTGCCGTGGTGGCAAGCGGCATCCGAACACCGCCTGTGCGTGCAAGAGTGTCAGTCTTGCCGGCACACGCGTTTTCCGCCGTCACCGATTTGTCCCGAGTGTCGTTCGGACGCGGCCGAGTGGAAAGACGTCCCGGGACGCGGCGAGGTCTACACCTACACGATCATCCACCGGCCGATCGCGGCCGAGCAGGAGCTGCCTTATGTCGTTGCCGTGATCGCGCTCGAAGATTCGGGCGGGTTGCGCATGATCTCGAACCTCGTAGGCGTTGCGCCCGAAGACGTTGAGATTGGGATGAAGGTCGAGGTGGTGTGGGAAGACATGAGCGATGACCTGGCGGTACCGCGGTTCCGGGCGGTTGGTTAGAGGTGCCTAGCATCACACCCATGCTCGACTACCGCGAGAGGCTCTCGGGCTACTATCCCAGCGTTTGGCCCCTCGAATGCGGCGGCCCGCGTCGCCAAAAGCTCGTGGGCTCGACGGGTATCGACCTACGACCGGGGGAGCGCCTGACATCGACCACGCGCGATATGGGCGGCTGGGCGGTGATGATGGTGCAGCGGGCTGCCGGAGAACTCTTCGTGCAGGGCGGAGCAGGCCTATACGACGGCGAACTCCCTCCCCACTATCGAGCCGATGGAGACAACGCCGGCTGGCTCGAACGCATTGATCCGGTGACGCTCGAAACCCTCGCACGATCGGCACCGCTTCCGAGCGGCGGCCATCTGTGGTGCGGTGCCGTTGTCGTTCACGAGAACGGCGATCTGTACGTGGTCAACGGCCGCTTCTGTTACCGGTTGAATGCGGATTGTGAGGTGCTTGCGCGCCGAGAGCTTCCTGTGGACGGGCCGTACAACGGCCTGCTCGTCATGTTGGACGGCAACCTCGTGATGAAAAACCTTGGATACACGGTCGGAGAGCCGTGTCGATTCTCCGTGCTCGAACCTGAGGGCCTCGAGCCCATCGGCGATTCGTTTGTGATCGACGTCCCTTGCATGGGCCGGTTCTCGAGCGACCGTAGCGAGGTCGGCGAGTTCATCTACACGTCCAGCGCGAGCGAGCTCTATCGCCTACGATACGATGGCGGCGTGCTGTCCTTCGATCCGACCTGGCGCGCGAGCTACGCGGTCGACGGCGAGGATCAATCCGACGGTTGGGACACGTGTATCGGAAGCGACAGTGTTTGGATGATGGACATGGGCCGACCTCCGAACTGGCGCGGTCTGGCAAGCGCGCCTCAGCGCGCGTTTCGATTCTCGAAAGACACGGCGGCTGATCGCGACGTCATCGATGTTCTAGGCAAACAGAACGCCTGGAGCTGCGGTCCCCCGCTCTACGATCCAGAGCGTCGGATCCTTGTTCTTTACGATGGCATGAACGGTGGGGTAGCGGCTTTGCGGTATGAAGAGCCCGGTTCTTTCGAGCTTCTGTGGCGCAACGAGTTTCGCAACACCGTTCAGATGATGCTCTATGCCGACACCGGGGAACTCGTCCTCGAAGATTCGCCCGCAGCGCTGCTTGGTCTCAGGGGAGACAACGGTGAGGCGGTCGTCGTCGACATCGAAACCGGCCGCGAGCGTGGTCGCGCGTCTCTTGGTGCGCGGGGTACGCTAGGTATGTTCCTTTGCCCGGGATTCGAGCGCGATTTCTACGTGGCGACGATGCCGGGGGTGATTGCTCGAGTGTTCGTTGCGTAGCATTCGGCTAGACCCAGGGCCTGGGAGTCAAACACCTTGTGCTGGACTCTTGTCCTGTTAGAGGAAGAGGCATGCAAACCAACTCTCGTGTATCGTTCGTTCCCTCTGGGGTCATTGCAGCGGCGATGGTCGCCACGATCGCGGGTTGCTCCGGCCAACTGAGCCAAAGCGAGGTCAGCTTCTCCGGCGGCCGTTTTGGGATGGACTGGCCCGATTCCTCCTCACTCGAATCTGATGCGCGCAATCAGTTCGCCGACGAGTTGGGGCGCCATATCGATATGCTCGCGGTTCGGTTGCGCGACAGCGTGATCGTCGATGCGCTGGAGACCGCGAATGCTCGACACGCGAACCTGACGCTCAAAGACATCCTCGAATTGGATCATCGCTGGCAGAACGCACCGGCCGGCGACGCTTTCATCGAGGAGCGCATCGATGCGGCCTGCAGCGATGTTCTCAAACAGTTCAGACAAGCCTACCCCGAGCATGCCGAAATATTCATCACCGATCGGCGTGGGCTCAATGTTTGCCAGACCAACAGGACGACCGACTACTACCAGGCGGACGAGCAATGGTGGATTGATACCAACGCCCGGGCGAAGGAAACGCCGACCATGGCTCCGCTCGAATACGATCGCAGCGCCGCAACGTATGCAGTACCGGTCTACTTGCCGGTGAGCGACCGTGCTCGGGCGCATCGGATCGGGGTGGCCAAGACGGTGATTCGCAAGCGGGCGCCGACGCAGTAGCCGGAGCGTTGCGCTGGCCGCACGATTCCATCCACGAGTCCGTCATGTTGCAACAGCTTCCGAACGGCTCAAAGACTCATACTCTCTACTATTTGGCCGGGACCGGGAGGTACACATGAACTATCGCTGCTTGGACCATCGAATCATCGGATCGTTCTTTGTTCTATTGGGCGCGATGGTGGGAGAAGCCGCGGCGGAAGATACGGTCTTAGATGCGCTGAGCTACCAGACGACGCCGTTCACGCTGAGCGCATCGGATGTTCTCGACGGCGGTATCTTGTCGGGGCCGAATTACAAGATCATGGACGTGGTCTCGAATGACGGCTTGATCAACACCTACGAGCTGAAGACGACGTACGGCATGTTTCGAGTCGAGACGACGTCGATGCTGTATGTTCGTTTGAACGAACTCGATGCCCTTCGTCGTATGGAGCTTCTCAAAGGAACCCAAGTGTATGGCGATGCGGCGAAGAAGGCGGGCAAGTCCCCGTTCGTCGCGGCCAAGGATCTGGTGACCGCCCCGGTCGAGACCACTAAGAATATTGTCAGCGGAGTCGGCCGATGGTTTTCCGACGTAGGCCGCGCCGTCGTGAGCAGCGACCCGCATCAAGAAGGAGCGTTAAAAACGGCGATCGGGCATGCAACACTTCAGCGTAAGTTTGCCGTCGAGTTCGGCGTGGATCCCTACACGAGCTTCGAGCCGCTCGAAGCCGAACTCAACGACTTAGCCTGGACGGCGACCGGGGGCGGCCTCACGGTGAAGCTGGCGTTCAGCGCTATTCCTGCTGCCGGCGGGCAAGCGGTTCGTACGACCAGTATGGCGGGTGGATTCAAGAGCTTGATCCGCGATAGTTCTCCCGGGCAGATTGACGAGATTGTCGAAGAGCGACTTGGAGCACTCGGAATCAAGGCTTCGCTGATCGAAGAGTTTCTCGGTAACAGCAACTACACACCGCAGGAGCGGCTCTATGTGCTGACCCATCTCGAAGAGATGAAGGCGGTTGCCGACCTGCGTTTGTTGCTCAGCGTCGCCAACACGGCGCGTGATGAATCGATTGCGGTGTTCAATCGAGTCCGAATCGATCTGATGGCGGCGCTGGCGAAAGAGAAAGGCGCAACGCGCGTGGTGTTGGCCGCCGGCGCTCCCTTTCTCGAGACGGGTGACGGCCAGGTGATAGGCGTGTTTCCTCTGGACTACGTGTTGTGGACGAGCGCGCTTGCCTCTCGGGTGAAGTCTGTTGCGACGTCGCTGGCAACGCTTACACAAGCGACCTCGAGACACTTTCTCGTGACCGGGTTGGTAGACCCGAAGGCCCGCGCGCAGCTCGAAGCGGCCGGATGGACGGTGAGCGACAAGGTGGGCACTGAGTGAAGTCCGGTCGCCGGTGATCGTGGCGGTCTACGTCGCCCCAAGATCCGGTGACGCCCTTGAGCGATTTGCGGCCGAGGCCTACGTTACTATTTGGTAGGCGTGTGCCGTACACGCTTCTATCTTCCCTTGTGACTAAGCCGCAGGCACACTAACGATTGAGCACAGAAGGAGAGTCTTCAATGATTAATCCGATCGCCCTGGTGGGCGGGGTCGTAACCGGAACCGCTGGAACCAAAGCCCGTGTAGCCAGTGGGAAGTACAACGAGATGATCGATGCGCGGATCGAGAAGATCGAACAGGGGTGCGGCGACCTTGCACCCCCACTTGCCGAATAATCGAGCGTGTTTCGTGCCCTGAACTACCTGATTACGGTTTCTGCGGTAGCGGCGTCGCTAATTTGGTGTGTAGCGGCAATTTGGATCGACGGCCCGTCTTCTCGCGTGCTGGCTGGGGTGTTTGCCGGATCGCTCATCATTGGCGCGCTGAGGTGCTTCACCACCGTTCGGCCGATCGGGCGTGCGCTAATCCTGTACGCCGTCGGTCCGGCGTTCGTCCTTGCGTGGTGGCTCAGTCTCTCGCCGTCGAACGACCGCTTGTGGTTGCCCGACGTCGCAGAGCTGTCTTCGGCCACGATCGACGGCGATCAGCTCACCATCAGCAACGTTCGCAACTTTCACTATCGTTCGGAAACCGACTACGACGTGCACTGGGAAACGCGGACGTATGACGTGGCCGACATCAAAGGGCTCGATCTCTATCTGATCTATTGGGGCCCGACCAAAATCGCGCACACGATCTTGAGTTGGGAATTCGAAGACGATGCCGGCGATCGCAAGTACCTGGCCATTTCGATCGAGACGCGCAAAGAAGCGGGCGAATCCTATTCCGCTCTGCTCGGCTTCTTTCGTCAATACGAGCTGTACTACGTAGTAGCCGACGAACGTGATGTGATCGCGTTGCGCGCCAACTATCGCGGCGAGGAAGTTTACCTTTATCGCCTCAATCGATCGCCCGAGGACGCGCGTGCGATCTTGTTGGACTACTTCGAAGAGATCAATCGGCTTACCAAAGCGCCCGCTTGGTACAACGCTGTAACACACAACTGTACGACGGCGGCGCGCAAACACACGATGATCGTCGGCGGCGGTGGGCCATGGGATTGGCGGTTTCTCCTAAACGGAAGTCTCGATGAACTCGGCTACGAGCGAGGCGCAATCCGCTCCGACTTGCCCTTCGAAGAACTGCGCGCAGCCAGTAATATCACCGAGCGTTCCAAGAACGCGGGACTTGGAACGGACTATTCGGATGTCATACGACAACACATCGACTAGCGGTGCAGGCGTACTCCGCGCCGCTGGGATCCGGCTGCGCACTTCGCTACTCATCTTTACGCTCGTTGTTTCGGCCGCGTGCAGCACCGGCCCCGTCTCGGTTAAACGGCTCGATCCGGCTGCGGCCTATAGCAAACTGTCCTCCAACGCGCTGTCGAGCGGTGAGATCAGCAGCAATACCAGCACTACGCTTCGACGCCACGACTTGCTCGCGACGTTCGAGGAGGACCCCGAACGGGCGATTGCAGAACTGCGCGCGCAGGCTCTGGCCGGCGAACCAACCGCTGCGCAACTTAGCGCCTTAGGCGAGACCTCTTTCGCGTACGGCATGGCTACTGACGATCGTGCCTACTTCCTCGCGGCCGCCGTCTACGCATATGCATTGCTGTTCCCCGAATCTTCTGAAGAGGACCTGAGTCCGGTTGATCCGCGAGTACGTATCGCTGTTGACGGCTACAATATTGCGCTCGGCCGTGGATTTGCCAGTGGCGATGGTGAAACGGTCGAGCTCAAGGACGGTCGTTACGAACTGCCGTTCGGCGTTCTCAACGTTTCGTTCGACGATGATTCGTTGGTTTGGGCGGCCAGTCGTTTGGCCGATTTCATTCCCGCCGACGAGTTAGAGGTCAAAGGACTCCGCAACCGCTACCGGCGTTGGGGCATCGGCGCTGCGCTCGCCGCTCGGGCCGTGCACCAGGAAGGTGGGACCGGTGAAACTGACTATGTAGCACCGAACGTCCGCGTTCCCGTCACCGCTCTGCTGAGAATCGATAATGCCCGCAAGCAACTAGTGGGCGACGAGGTCGACGCGTCGCTCAAGCTGTACACACCCACTGACGCTGAGGAGGTGCACGTCGGGCGGCATACGCTCCCGCTTCAAGCGGAACCCACCGCCGCCCTTGCCGTTGCGCTGGCCGAAACGCGTCCATGGCGGCGCGAACTCAGACGCTTTCTCGGCGACGTCATTCCGGGGCAGGAAACTCTGTTCCCGCTGGTCGCGCTGAACCCTCCGAGACCCGATCGCATTCCCGTTATCTTCGTCCACGGAACGTATTCAAGCCGGAGCCGCTGGGCCAACATGGCCAACGACCTGTTGGCCGACCGAATTATCCGCGAGCGGTTCGATTTGTATTTTTTCGCCTACGACAGCGGGAACCCGATTGCGTTCTCGGGGCTACAGCTGCGCACCGGACTCGACGAGCTCTACGAGACCCTTAGGATTCGAGAGGTGGGCGAGTGCGCCGACCACATGGTCGTCATCGGGCATAGCCAAGGGGGTCTGCTCACTAAGATGACTGTGGTCGACAGTGGCGACGCTTGGTGGAACGCAATCAGCAGCAAGCCTTTCGAAGACGTGCGCATATCACCGCGAAATCGAAAACTCGTACACGACGCGCTATTCTTCGATGCCCGCCCGTACGTCGATCGTGTCGTGTTCATTGCAACACCGCACCAGGGGAGTTATCTGGCCGGATCGAATTTTGCGCGTCGCATCGCTAGCTGGTTGATCTCCGTTCCGACGGACATCGCCTCGATCGGTGCCGATATGCTGCGGCTTCGCGAAGACCCAGACCTCTATCTGGAGACGGGGCAGATGGTGACGAGTATCGACAACATGGCTCCCGGCAACAGGGGGCTCAGCGTTCTCGCCGGAATGTCCATCAAAAAAGGGGTTGCCGTGCACTCGATCATCCCTGTGAAGAACGAAGGCCCACTCGAAGAAGGCCGAGACGGCGTGGTCGCCTACACGAGCGCGCACATCGAGGGTGTGGATTCGGAGCTCGTCGTTCGCTCTAGCCATTCGTGCCAAGACAACCCTTATACGATCAACGAAGTGCAACGGATTTTGCTACTGCACGCTGAGTCGACACCGTGCGGTGTCTACGGGGCAAAGTCCGCCGGTCGTTAGTGGCATGAGAAAAACCACCGACTCCGGCCAACCCACCTTCCTTCGTAACGCGTCGCAGGCCGCGGCAGCTGCTTCGTTTGCATGTACCGAAGAAGGAGGTTTCTCCAGCTGAGAGTCAGTCTGACGAGGTGTGTACTGGCCCCGAGGATGCGGAAGCCTACGTTTCCGATTTGCTTCGACCGAGAACAGCCGTCGTTCCGTCGTCGTGCCGTTGGTGCCCCACTGGCGTGAAGTGATCCATTCTTTATAATTGTTCCGATTATGCTCCGGCGATCTGCCGGTGTAGTGGAGATCATGATGAACAGAATTGTAGTTGCCATTTTGCTGTTGGGGTTTTCCCTAGTTTGCGTCGTTCCGGTGCTTGCGGGTCCACAAGGATTGTTCCTCTACCCGGAGAAAGGGCAGACCAAGGAGCTGCAGGCCAAGGACGAAGCTGCGTGCGAGGACTGGGCGGGCGAGGAGACTCGGTTCGATCCTGATGTACCCCCGCAGGCGGGTTCGAGTTCATCGCATGGCGGCGAGGTTGTCCGCGGCGGAATGCGCGGCGCGGCTGCCGGTGCGCTTATCGGCGCGATCGGGGGGGACGCGGGCAAGGGTGCTGCGATCGGTGCCGGTGTCGGCGGTGCTGCCGGCATAGGCCGACGTCGCGCTACCAGTGACTACGAGAGGCAAGCATCGGCCAACGCCCAAGCTCAGTACGACAGTGGGTTGGACAAATATAAGCGCGCTCTGAGCGCGTGCCTCGAAGCGCGCGGCTACACGGTCAAGTAGTGTGATCTAACGGAGGCCTAGGCGCGATGACACGATACAATTTCGTGAGCTTGATTGCACTTACCGCAGTAAGTCACTGAAGGACTCGACGGACCCGTGCAGCGACGTGCATTGTGCTTTCGTGTATTGGGCACAACCAATTGATAATGGTCTGGTGGAAGAACGCGCCTGTAGTGCGCAGTGAAGCGTTAGGCTGTTGGGGGACCGCTTTGTCGACAAGACGTAATCGTAGCAACGAAGACAATCGCCGGTTACGTGTCGCCGGGCCGGCGCTGGTTGGGTGTATACTCCTGCTCGGATTCCTGTCCGGCTGCAGCGTCGGGCGTGACTATGTTCCGCCGCAACCGGATGTTCCGGATGCCTGGCACCAGGGGCTCACCGTAGGGCTCGATGACGGAACCGCCAATCTTCATACCTGGTGGAGCACCTTCGACGATCCCGTACTGGCGCGTCTCATCGATCGCGCCGTCGCCGGCAATCGGACGGTAAAGATCGCACTCGCTCGCGTGGCGGAAGCGCGCGCTGGGGCGCGCCTCGCGCGTGGTGAATGGTTTCCTGATGTTGATGGCACGGCGGTCGGGCAGCGGGCCCGCACCAGCGGAGACTTTCCTCCTCCGACCGAAAGTCGCACCGACAACGTCTATAGCACCGGTATCGATGCCAGCTGGGAAATCGATCTATGGGGGCGTATTCGGCGTTCGGTGGAATCCGCGAACGCGGGATATGACGCGAGCGTCGAGGACTATCGTGACGCGCTTGTCGTGCTGTTCGCCGATGTTGCATCGACTTATATCGATGTGCGCGCTCTCCAGGCACGCATTCGGTACGCGCTGGAGAACGTAGAGACCCAGCGCGGGACGGTCTCGCTCACAGCCGATAGAAACAAGGCTGGTCTGGTCGGTAAGCTGGATGTCCGCCAAGCGCAGTTGAATCTCGCGAGCACCGAGTCCTTCATCCCGACCCTGCGGATTCTGTTGGTTCAGTCGATAGATCGTCTAGCGGTCCTGTTGGGCGAACATGCGGGCCCGCTTTACGAGGAGTTCGAAGCCGTCGCCCCGATTCCCTCGGCCCAGCCGGCCGTCACAATAGCAGTCCCTGCCGAATTACTACGTCAGCGTCCTGACATTCGGCGTGCAGAGCGTGAGTTGGCGGCGCAGACGGCCAAAATCGGTGTCGCTACGGGTGATTTGTATCCGCGTTTATCTCTGAGCGGATCGTTCGCGTTCGAAGGAACCTCTGACATCTTGGAATACGGCAAACGCGCCTGGAGTTTTGGGCCGGCGATTCGTTGGAACCTATTCGACGGCGGACGCGTACGGGCGCGTATCAAGATTGAAGATGCGCGTACCGAACAAGCGCTGGCGGCGTACGAGCAAACGATACTCGTAGCGTTCCAAGATCTAGAAGATGGCCTGGTCGCCTATACCCAGGAACGCATCCGGCGTGACGCGCTTGCGAGGTCGGTGATCGCAGCCGCATACTCGGTCGAGCTTGTCGATACGCTGTATCGAACCGGTTTGACGGACTTCCAGAACGTTTTGGATACGCAGCGTTCTTTGTTTGTTCAGCAAGACAATCTTGCCGAGAGCGAAGGTAGGGTGACCACGAACCTCATTCGCATCTACAAAGCGCTTGGCGGTGGCTGGGCGAAGGAGCCTTCGGGGGCAACATCTATTGATGGAATATCGGAGAGACTTTCAGGTGATTCCTAGCATGAATTCTATTATAACCATGTCGTTGCTCGGGCTGGTGTTGCTGTTCGCCAACGGCTGCTCTGAGGAAGTCGTCGAGCAACCAGCCGTCGCCCGTCCGGTGAAACTGCTCCTAGTCGGAAACGGGACCGGTGGCGCAGGCGCGATCGAATACCCAGGGAAGGTGGAAGCCGCTCAGAACTCGGAGATGGCTTTCGAAGTGTCGGGCAAAATCATCGAGTTTCCGGTTGACGAAGGCCAACGTGTGGAGCAGGGCACTGTGCTGGCTCGGTTAGACCCGAGAGACTTCGAAAATTCTGCGGCTGCGGCGCGTGCCGAGATGGAGCGAGCCAAAGCTTTCCGCGATCGTGTTCTACAGGCGGCGAAGAGTGAAGCGGTCTCTCGTCAGGAAGTGACCGATGCTGAGGCGCGATATCGCAAGGCCGTCGCCGAGGCGGCAATAGGAAACAAGGCCGAGGATGACAGCGTGCTGCGTGCGACGTTTTCGGGTGTCGTCGCAAAGAAGGTCGTTGCGGATTTCGCCAACGTGCAGGCCAAGCAGGTCGTGTTGATACTGCAGGATGATTCGTACCTGGAGATCGAAATCAATTTCCCCGAGCGTGATCTCCGCTACATCACGCCGGGCCTGAGTGTTGAAGAGCGAACGAAGCGGATGAACCCGGAGATCATTGTGACTGCATTCCCGGAGCGCCGGTTCTCGGCCTCCCTCAAGTCGATGGCGACGACCGCCGATCCGGTGACCCGTACGTTTTCGGCGACATTTCGTTTCGCGAATCCTGACGACATCACTATCCGCCCCGGAATGACGGCGAAGGTCGTGATCACGCCGTCGCCCGACTCGGCTGCCGGCGCGCTTAATCAGCCGTTGCGCGTGCCCGCCGACGCGGTGATCGCTGATGACACCGACCAAGCGTACGTGTGGCGTCTCGACGTAGCGTCGATGACCGTGGACAGAGTCGCGGTAAAGATGGGTGAGTTATCAGGTAGCGATGTCGAAGTGCTCGAAGGTCTTGATGACGGTGATACCATCGCGATTTCCGGTGTGTATCAGCTGCAACAGGGAATGAAAGTCCGTCGCTTCGGCGACGAAGCGGCATCGAGCGGCAAATGAATTTAGCCGAATGGGCAATTCGCAACCGGACCGTCACGATTGTTCTCAGCGTCGTGATGTTCGGCGCCGGTGTGCAGTCGTATCAGAATATGAGTCGACTGGAGGATCCCGAGTTCACGATCAAAGATGCACTCGTGATCACGCCTTATACGGGGGCGTCGGCGTCCGAGGTCGAGGAAGAAGTCACCGACGAGCTCGAGATCGCGATTCAGAAGCTGAGCCAACTCGATGAGCTGCAGTCGAAGTCCGACCGCGGATTGTCGACCATCACGGTGTCGATCAAGCCGAAGTACGACAAGGAATCATTGCCGCAGGTCTGGGACGAACTCAGGCGTAAGGTTGGCGACGCGCAAAAGAATTTGCCGCCGGGTGCCGGTCCGTCGATAGTGGTCGACGATTTTGGCGATGTATATGGCGTATTCGTCGCTGTTTACGGATCTGAGTACTCGTACGCGGAGCTCAAGGAACACGTCGATTTCCTGAAGCGCGAATTGCTACTCGTTGACGATGTGGCGAAGATCGAAACATTTGGCGAGCGCACCGAAGCCGTCTACGTGGAACTATCGCGCGAGCGAATGGCGCAGCTCGGCATTCCAGAGAAGGTCATCGTTGATGAGCTGCGCAACAAGAACCTCGTCACCGACTCAGGCCACGTGCGCGTAGGGTCCGAGTTCATCACGATAGAACCCACCGGAACTCTAGATACGGTTGCCGACTTCGAGTCGATACTCATAAGCGGTGGCAGCGACAAGCAGATCTACCTTCGTGATGTCGCCGAGGTCTCGCGAGGCTATGTAGAGCCTCCGAACAGCTTGATTCGTTACGACGGCAACGTCGCTATCGGGATCGGGATCTCGACGGTGCCCGGCGGCAACGTGGTGAGCATGGGCGAGGCCATCATGGCACGAGCGCAGGAGCTGACCGGACAGATGCCTCTCGGCATCCATTACGGAATGGTTTCTCTTCAGTCGGAAGCCGTGGTGACGGCCATAAAAGGTTTTACTACCAGCCTTATTCAAGCGATCGCCATCGTCATCGCCGTATTGTTGATCTTCATGGGCCTGCGCAGCGCGCTATTGATCGGCTTCATCCTGTTGTTGACGATCATCGGTAGCTTCGTCGTGCTTGCGCCGATGGGTGTCGCTCTCGAGCGCATATCGCTCGGAGCGTTGATCATTGCGCTCGGGATGTTGGTAGATAATGCCATCGTTGTCGTCGACGGCATGCTCGTACGCATTGGCAAGGGCGAAGACGCCGAGAAGGCCGCAGCGGCTGTTGTTGGGCAGTCGGGCATGCCGCTCCTCGGTGCTACCTTGATTGCGATCCTGGCCTTCGCCGCGATCGGGACTTCACAGGACACCACGGGCGAATTCTGTCGTTCGCTTTACCAAGTCGTGCTTGTGTCGTTGTTGCTGAGCTGGGTAACGGCAGTCACGGTCACTCCGCTTCTGGGCGTCATGTTCTTGAAAAAACCCGAGGGCGACACCGGCGACGATCCTTATGGGGGCCGCTTCTACATGGGTTACAAAGGCGTGGTTAGGCGCTGTATTCAAGCGCGTTGGCTAACCGTGTCGATTCTTGTCGGTGTTTTCACCGTGTCTCTATGGGGCTTCGGCTTCATCGAACAAAGTTTTTTCCCTCCCTCGACGCGCCCACAATTCATGATCGACTTTTGGATGCCGCAGGGAACCCATATTGATGAGACCGTCGAGCATGCGGCCGAAGTTGAAGACTATCTTCTCCAACAGGAAGGGGTGACGCATGTCTCTTCGTTGGTAGGGCAGGGTGGATTGAGATTTCTACTCACCTACTCGTCCGAGAAGCTCAACAGCGCCTACGCCCAGTTTTTGGTGAATGTTGACGATACCACCCGCATCGACAGCTTGGCCGACGAGGTGGAGGCCGCGCTCGCGGTGCAACAGCCCGACGCGCTCTCCTACGCTTTCAAATTCGAGCTCGGCCCCGGGGCCAACGGTAAGGTTCGTGCGCGTGTTACGGGCCCTGACGCTGCAGTGCTCAGGCGGTTGGGCGACGAGGTGGTTGCAATCATGCGTGCCGACCCTGGTGCGAAAGCCGTTCGCACTGACTGGAGGCAGCGGGTCAAAGTATTGCGACCCGTGGTCTCGGAGCAGCAGGCAAATCTCAACGGAATCCAGCGCCCCGACATCGCGCGTGTCTTGCTTGCCGCTTTTGAAGGCGAGCGGGTAGGCGTGTACCGCGACGGCGACCTGTTGTTGCCGATCTTGATACGCGCTCCCGAAGCGGAGCGCAGCGCGGTCGACAGCATCAACATGCTACAGATATGGAGCCCGGCCGCTCAGGCGATGATTCCCCTGAGGCAGGTGGTTTCCGGCTTCGACACGGTCTTCGAAGACGAAGTCATCTATCGGCGCGATCGCAAACGTACGATCACGATATTCTCTGACCCCGTGAGCGGCCCGGCTTCTGAACTGTTTGCAAGACTCCGGCCGCAAATAGAAGCGATCGCGCTGCCCGACGAATACACGTTGGACTGGGGTGGCGAGTACGAAGATAGCGGTGACGCGCAAGCGGCGCTCGCGGGTGGGATTCCGCGCTTCGTGCTGCTTATGCTGCTGATCACGATCGTTCTATTCAACTCGGTGAAGCAGCCGGCCGTGATTTGGCTCAACGTGCCACTGGCGCTGATTGGCGTAACCGTGGGGCTGCTTGTTACCGGTCAGCCTTTCGGTTTCATGGCATTGCTCGGCTTCTTGAGTCTTATGGGGATGCTCATCAAAAACGCGATCGTGCTGGTTGATGAGATCAACGTTCAGCTAGGTGGAGGGAAGGAGCCGTTGGCTGCCATAATCGATTCCGGCGCGAGTCGTCTGAGGCCCGTGGCTATGGCGGCTTCGACAACCGCGTTGGGTATGATCCCGCTTGTTTTCGACGCGTTCTTCGTGTCGATGGCGGTGACGATCATATTCGGTCTTCTGTTCGCCACCGTCTTGACCATGGTGATACTGCCCGTGTTCTACACCATCGTTTACAGAATCGATGTTTGATGGCCGAAACAAGGCGTTGTGTGGTTTCGAATCACTCTCCGCTCGGACATGGAGAGCGCGAAGGTGAATGGACTTTCCAATTCTACGGTGTGGATCAAGCGCCCGTTCACGCTGCTGGTTCTCACGCTGACCACGTTTCTGTTTTTCCTGTTCCCGTTTCGTGGTGTTTTCGAATCGGCCATCGCGCCTCGGTTGCTGCTGACCGCCGTTTTTCTCTCGAGCCTCTACGCTGTTATGCGGAGACGGAACGCGATGCTTGTCGCCGTCGCACTTGTGCTGCCACCTTTGGTACTGATGTGGGGGCAATCGGTCCTGACGGGACCTAACTATGCCGCCGTGCGCTTTGGTGCGAATACCGTGTTTTTGATTTTCGTTTCGGCCATGGTTCTTTCCGACGTCATGCGTACCCAACACGTGACCTTCGATACCATCAGTGGCGGTCTCGCGGTCTATCTGTTGCTCGGCCTGGTGTTTACGGAAATTTACACGCTGATACTGGTTCACAATCCCGACGCCATACGCTTCGCGGCCGAAGAAGTCGTCGAAGGTACCGGCGCCATCGTCTACTTCAGTTTCGTAACGCTCACGGCGCTGGGCTACGGCGACATCGTGCCGGTCAGTCCGGCTGCGCGCGCTATGGCATCGCTGGAAGCCGTTGTCGGCCAGGTCTATCTGACGGTACTGGTTGCTCGCCTGGTGGGGCTGAGTACCTCGCAGTGGCAGGAATCGTCGTCTAGCTGATCGCCGCCGCCGATTCCCAGGGCGCATGGTTCCGTGAACTAGTCGCGCCGCTGTTCGGCCCAAGAGGTCCGGAGGTTCGAAGCGCATCGTGAGTGCTGTGCCAAAAACGGTATGTCGACCCGACGCTCGCGATCTAGGTCGAGAAGTCCACATCTGGACGGCCGAAGAAGCCGGGGACTATCCCACCGAACGCTTCGAGAGCTGGCTCTCGGCGCAAGAGACGCGTCGGTACCATCGCTACATTAGAAAACGCGACCGCGACCTTTTCTTGCTTGCGCACGCGTTGCTGCGCCACACCCTGTCGCAGTATGCCGACGTTGAACCGGCCGACTGGTCTTTCGAAATAGGTGAACACGGCCGGCCGGAGCTGACCGGGCCGCTTGCCGATATCGACCTCCGTTTCAACATCTCGCACACCCCGGGACTGGCCGCTGTGCTCATCAGTGACCGAGTCGACGCCGGCGTAGATGTCGAAAGACGCGGTACGGTGGCCGACCGCGCCAAGTTGGCGCGCAGAGTGTTCGCTGATGCCGAACGCGTTGCGCTCGACGGCCTCACGCTCGAAGAGGTCGACCACCGGTTCTACGAGTTCTGGACCCTCAAAGAGGCCTACATAAAGGCCCGCGGTCTCGGTCTGAACTTGCCCTTGCGCAAGTTCGCCTTCTCGATAGATCGCGAACGTGACATTGCGATTGCATTCGAAGAACCTGTTCGCGACGACGGCGCGCAGTGGCAGTTCGCGCTTTGGCAGCCCGGCACCGAGCACCAGGGCGCGCTCGCGGTGCGCCGCGGCGCCGAGCAGGACCGCGCAATCGTGTTTCGAGAGGGGCTGGGTTTCCCGCCAACTTGACGCTCGCATCTTCGGGACATGCAGTATGAGCGAACCGGTCCGATTGTCGCGATCTCGGCGATGGTGCATGGTCGTCTCATCTCGACGGGCGGCCGGGGTGCTAGATACACGTACACTCGAAGATCACGGAGGTTCCCATGCAAGTCGGCCTTCGCTCAGACAGTGAACAGCCTCGATTCCCTGACCGTCCAAGAAGACATATACCTCATGCCACGCCGCCCGAGCGGTGTTGGTACCCATGAGTTTCCTTAGCTTTGATATCGAAATCTCCGATGTCTTCGATCTCGGCCCCGGCCAAGATCTGGACGAGTTCGCACCATTTCACATCTCGGTCGCCTCGACCGTCGTGCACGAGGGCGAAGAACGACTCTGGTATTCGGTGGGCGAGGACGACACGCCCACCGAGAACATCACCACCGAACGCGCGCGCGAACTCCTCGTCTACCTCGACGAGCAGCAGCAATCTGGTGTGAAGGTCTGCGCCTGGAACGGCCTCGGTTTTGATCTGCGTTGGATCGGGCACGGTGCCGGTGACATCGAACTGGCGGCACGCGTTGCGCTGGCCAGCTACGATCCCATGTTCCAGTTTTTCAACCAGCGCGGCTTTCCCGTGGGACTCGCCAAGGTGGGTGCCGCGATGGGGGTCGAGCAGGCGAAGCTCATGGATGGTGCCGATGCCCCGAAGTGCTGGCGCGAGGGGCGCTATCAAGAAGTAATGGACTACGTTTTGGGCGATAGCCAGATCACGAACCAGATTGTCGCCGAGATCATGAGACGCAAGGAAGTGAGCTGGATCACCGCGAGGGGCGTCGCCCGCAGCGAACCCATGCCGAGACTCAAGACCGTTGCCGAGGTGCTCGCCGACCCCGAGCCGGACCAGTCGTGGATGGACAAACCACTACGACGCGAGAAGTTCTTTGCGTGGATTCCGCCGGAGCTGATCGAGCGGCTCTGAGAATCGCTGGGCACTCGGGCACCGTGAAAAGGCCTGCCTGGGAAGAGTCCGGTGGTCTCTTGTACGCTGCTAAGCCCACCTAATTTTCAATCTTGTTTCCCGCCCCCAGGGGTAGCTATAAGAGAGCATGATGTCAGGCGTTTTTGCTTCCCAACGGCTCGTATTGTCACTGGCCTTGTTGGCTCTGCTTGTTTTGCCGTGGCTGGTCGTCCCGAGCATACCCGCCGAGTCGGCGTCCCTCACGGTACCGCCCTCCGGCGACTATCAGCGTGCCGTTCTCGTCAGCTGGGACGGAGTCCGTCGCGACGTGCTGATGGACCTGCTCGAAGTCTCCGATCCGGCCGTTCCGTGCTGGACCAATGGAGACGTATTCCCCGTTGCAACCGGCCGACTGGATTCTGAGGGCGCGCCGCTGTTCACCTGCCTGCCGGCCCTGGCCGGCGCTGTGCCTGGCGATGCTGAGCCGGGGTCGCCGGCTTACGCGCCGTACCAGGTGCTGCCCTGCCACACGACCAACGACGGAACGACGATGACCAAGCCGCAGCACGCATCGATGCTGACCGGTCAAAACGCAGAGACCCACGGTCTCGTTGGCAACCGCACGAAGGGACAACTGGCTGCCGGGACCAACGTATTCGAGTACCTCATGGATACCTACGATCCGGTGGACATCGACGGCGATCGCAACGGGTTCATCTTCCGCACGCACATGTCGAGCGATCGGAAGTACGTCGGCCGCGCACTGTATAGGTGGGCCAAGAAGAGCAAGGCGCTGCAACGCGCGACCGGGCACGGCAACGGTAAAGGGACTCGTCCCGGGCCGCTGCGTCACGCCGAGAAGACCTTCGATCGTTGGAAGAAGTCAGAAGTAGAGTTGGGTCTGGCGGAAACCGACTTCTTTATGTTCCTACATTTTAAGACCCCCGACTGGGCCGGGCACCGCAACGGCGCCGACTCAAAGGCCTACCGAAGGGTGATCACCCAGACCGATCGCAAACTTTACACTCTGATGGAAATGCTACGCTTCTACGGATGGGAAGATGCGGCGATTCTCATCACGACCGACCATGGCTTTAACAAGGTCCATCACACGCGCGACGCGGGCCGCAATGTCTTCAACACTTGGTTGGGCGCCTACAACGTCAACCTGACCGTCGACCATATTCCAATCCGGACGGCCGATGATTACTGCGAGTCGTTCACCAAGCCGGAGGACTGTCTGGCTGATGGCCCGGATGAACCGATGCCGGCTGAAGACGCGGTACCGAATGTGATCCTTACCGTAGTGTTGCCAACGCTGCTGGATATGTTCGGCATCGAATGGGAAGGAACGACCCCCATCGAAGGCGTTTCGCTCTATACGCCGTGAGCGAGAGCTTGCGAAGGCGAGAGTCACCGTCGCCCAAGGATCCCGCCCGTTCGTCACTCCACCGCTCGCGCTAGTTGAATAGCTCGCTCGCTTTGAGGTACTTGCCCATGGCCTTGACGTAGGAGTTCAGCGCATCCGTGTCTTCGGGCTCTGTCGTTGTGGTGAGGGTGGACCAGACGCGCTTGCCAGTGGCCGTATCGAACAGAGTGCTTTCGACCTTGATCGTACGGAACTCGTCGGTGTAGCCGGCCAAGGGGATGACCCGAACACTATAGTCGTAATACCCGAACCAGCCGCCCGCGTATATTGTGTGCAGGTATAGGGCTGGGGGTATCACTTCCTCCACCGTCTCCGATCCGACGAGACGTACAAGCATGACACAATCGGCACCGGTCTTCTCGATTGCTACATCGGCAGCCGCTCTGTCGATGGCTTCCGTCGTCGAAAGAACGTCTACCGCAGCGTTCGCAGTGAAACCGGCCGCTCTGAAGTGGTAAGCGATCTCCTCCTCGATCAACGTCCGGTACGGCGCGAAGTTGTGTACGGCGACCACAAGCACGTTGCGAAATGTTGGATGTGTTGAGTCGTCACTCCAGGTTTCGACTACCTTGGTGGTAGCGCAGGCGTTTAGGAGGAGAAGTCCGGAACAGAGCAACAGTAATTTTGTTTTCATCGAGAGAATCCGTTTTGTTGCCGCGAGATGTTTGGGTTCAGAGCCATTTGGACAAGCTAGGCCGGTGAAATAGGTCACACTTCCAGCTCACCCAGGAGGGTGAACATGGGCAACGAAGGAAGTGCAAACAAAACCATCCACCTTGGCGTCGGGGTGTCTCTTAAGTCATCGGCTCAACTAGTCCCAATTGGGCTGACGGGGAACACTGGAGAGAGGCGGCGGCGCCCAAATATCTACGTCACGAATTCTAGAAAAATGGCGGAGAGGGTGGGATTCGAACCCACGGTACCTTTCGGCACACACGCTTTCCAAGCGTGCTCCTTAAGCCACTCGGACACCTCTCCTAGTTAGGCCAGCGCCGCAGGCTATCGGGCGGGGCGGGGATTTTCAACGATTTCGCGCCTCTGCGTTGCTCGTGGGGCCACCTTGCCGCGGGGCGTAGCCGGTGGTACTTCCACCAGGATTGGGCGGTTTCGCCGCCGTATTTATTCCCATGGGATATGAAGTTGTAGCTCGCCGCTGGCGCCCCACCACGTTTGCCGACGTTGTCGGTCAAGATCATATCACGGGCACCCTGGCCAACGCGCTCGAACGGGACCGCGTGGCGCATGCGCTCGTTTTCTCTGGCATTCGCGGGGTCGGCAAGACCACGGTGGCCCGCCTCATCGCGCGCGCGCTCAACTGCGAGAACCGCGAGGGCGTCGAGCCCTGCAATAAATGCGGTCCTTGTTTGGATGCGCTCAAGGGCGCGTCGCTCGACATCATGGAGATCGATGGGGCGTCCCATACGGGCGTTGACGACGTCCGGGGGCTCATCGAGAACTCGCAATATCAGGCCGCCGGCGGCCGCCACCGCATCTATATTATCGACGAGGTGCATCGGCTCAGCCCTCAGGCGTTCGATGCGTTGCTCAAGCTGCTCGAAGAGCCTCCGCCGCACGTCAAGTTCGTGCTGGCGACGACCGAGGCGCACAAGATTCCACAGACGATTCTGTCGCGCTGCCAGCGCTACGATTTCCGCCGCCTCACGCGCGAAGAGATCACCAAGCAGCTCGCGGTCATCGTCAAGAAAGACAAACTCAAGGTCGACGCGGCGGCGCTCGATCTGCTCGCACGTGAAGGCGACGGCAGCATGCGCGACGCGCAGTCGTTGCTCGAACAGGTCGTCGCGGCTTGCGGTGACAAGGTCGACGGCGACGACGTTGCGCGCGTTCTCGGCATTGCGGGCAGCGCACTGATTGCCGAATGCGTCGAGGCGATACTCGACAACGATGCCGAGCGGATCGTTACGGTCTGCGAGCGCATTCGCACCGGCGGCTACGGTGCCCAACAGTTTCTGGGCGCCGTGCTCGAAATGCTTCGCCATACTTCGGTTGCGGTGGCGGCTGGTGTCGATGCGGTGACGCGGATTCACGGCGACACGGTCGGGGATATCGTCACGCGTTTTCGAGAGAAGCGTTCGCAACTGGATCTGCAGCGCATCTTCGACGTCTTGCTTCGCACGGCGGGCGACCTACGGCCCAGCGGAATGCCCGAACTTGTGCTCGAGATGGGCCTGCTCAAGGCAGCGTCGCTCGAGTCGGTCGAGTCGGCGTCCGAGATCATTTCTCTCTTGCGGGGTGGGATAGGCAGTGGCCCTGCGACCGGTGGTTCTAAATCCAGCCCGCGTGGCGGCGGGGGTGGCGGCGGCGGACGGTCGGCGCGGCAACCTACGAAAGGTCCTGCGGACGCTGCGCCCGCGGCACGACCTGCACAATCAACTCAGTCGGCAGCACCGGCCGAGCGCACCGCGCCTCGCGCAGCGGCAGCGGCGCCGAGCGATGCCGAAGGGTCGGAGGCGCCACACCCCGGCGGCGATAGCGTGGCGGCGGTTGCCCCGGCCCCCGATGGCCCCGACGATGCGCGCTGGGAACAATTTCTCGCCGAAATCCGTATGCACTGCGGCTTCGATCTGTACGTGGCGCTCAGCAATTGCGACGTTACGAGCATGACGGACACGGCGCTCGAGCTGCATGCGACGATCGGCAGCTTCAAAAAGAAGCTCGAAGCGACCGAAGCGATGTCGCGGATTCTAGAAGTAGCGAGCAAGTATTTTGGACGCGATATGAAGATTAGCTTCGTTGAGAGCGCGAGTGTTGCCGTTGACGACGTCCCGGCCGCAGCCGCCGCGTCTGGGAGCGACGACGACACGATCTCGATGGCCAAGATCGAAGCCGGCCGCAAAGCGAAGCTCGAACAAGACGCCGCCGACGATCCATCGGTAAAGGCCGCACTTGATGTGCTCGGCGGCCGAATAGAACGGATCTCGCGCGTCGACGAGTAAAGACTTAGCACACCAGGAGTTATCGAAATGTCTCAACCATCCATGATGGACATGATGAAGCAGGCTCGGGATCTTCAGAAGAAAATGAAGAAGATCCAGAAGAAGGTCGAGAAGGCCGAGATCACCGCGACCGCCGGCGGCGGTATGGTGACGGTGGTCGTGAACGGCAGCCTCGAACTAAAGAGCGTTGCGCTGGAAGACACCCTCGTTGCGGGCGGCGATGCCCGCATGATCGAAGACCTCGTACTCTCTGCGACCAACGCCGCGATCAAGAAAGCGCAGGACATGATGGCCGAAGAGATGAAAGACGCCACCGGCGGCATGAACATCCCGGGCATGGGATAGGAGCGAGGTTCCGACGTTTTGGCCTATACGCCGGCTCTCTCGAGACTCATTCAGCTGTTCGCCAAGATGCCCGGCATCGGCGAGAAAACGGCTGCACGCCTCGCGTTCTTCGTACTGAAGACCGAAGGCTCCTACGCGCACGATCTTTCGCGGGCGATTGCCGACGTGAAAGACAGCACTCGGTTTTGTTCGGTATGCTACGGGTTGACCGAAGACGATCCTTGCCCGATCTGTGACGACTCCGAGCGCGACCAAACGCTGCTCTGTGTCGTCGAGGAACCCTCCGACGTGATCGCGATCGAAAGAACGCACGGCTATCGCGGTCGCTACCATGTGCTGCACGGTGCGATCGCGCCGTTGGATGGACGCGGGCCCGAGCAGCTCAAGATCACCGAACTCATCAAGCGTTTAGAGCCGGGCGGCATTCGCGAGATCGTGGTCGCGACTAACCCCACGGTCGAAGGCGAGGCCACGTCCGTCTACCTCGCCCGCCTCATCAAACCGTTGGGTGTGGAAGTCACCCGTATCGCCCACGGAATCCCCGTAGGCGGCAACCTCGAATACGCCGACCAAGTGACCATTGGGCGTGCGATCGAGGGACGGCGCTCAATGTGAGCCACGAGCCGGCGAGTGGCGAGAGTCCTGGTCGCTCGGCCGCTGCCGCCACTAACTTTCCTCCACCGCCCCAGCGGCCAAGCCGTACAAAGGAAGCCGCCACCAATCTCCCCTAGGCGTGCAAAACCCCCCTCAAACCAATTGACTCTTCGGAGTGCGAATAATAGTCATTCGCATCTGTTGAAGAACCTCAGTCAAAATCAAGGCTTGTGGCTCGATGAAGCCGCTTTCGGCCAGGCTTGCCGCAAGGCAGGGCTTGCCGACACCACGCAGCGTCGGCTCATCTACCGTGTTTTGGCCGAGAGTTTCGACCATCCCACGGCAGAGACCGTCCACAAGCGCGTGGGCGAGCGCCTGTCGCGCGTGTCGCTGGCGACGGTGTATCGAAATCTCAAGGCGTTTGCCGATTCCGGCATGGCTGACGAGGTCGCGGTCGGCGGCTACAGCGCGCGCTACGACGCGAACAAGTTGCCGCACCAACATTTGGTGTGCCGCAGCTGCGGTCAGGTACGCGACTACACTCCCGATCCCGATAGCGACAGCCCGAGGGCACCGGCTTCGTCGGCTCTCGATGGCTTCGAGGTCGATTCGGCGAAGATCAATTGGTTTGGAATCTGCGCGGAATGCGCGGCCGCGAGGCCAAGCGAACGCAAAGAATTGGACGATAAAGAAAGGAGACACTGAGATGGCAGATCTCGATGGAACGAAGACCCACCAGAATTTGAAGGACGCGTTTGCGGGCGAGTCCCAAGCCAACCGCCGCTACCTCTACTTTGCGAAGCAAGCCGACATCGAGGGCTATCCCGACGTCGCCGGTCTCTTTCGCGACACCGCCGAAGG
>Ga0315338_1001210_pt1 | contig 35718 bp, 29 predicted proteins | sample ASW8metaG_FD_204518 | JGI IMG/M metagenome (GOLD analysis project Ga0315338, IMG submission 204518) | Ammonia-oxidizing marine archaeal communities from Monterey Bay, California, United States - ASW #8 | ecosystem: Environmental > Aquatic > Marine > Coastal | place: USA: California | collected... | reverse complement strand
CAAGTACTTCCGGACAACGACTCCGTAATCTTGCGAAACCGAGTCGCATCGATGTCGTCGAGGGAGTCCGTCAACATCGACGTCGGTTACGCCGAAGCGCCCGTCTTCGTCCCCACCGGCCACTTGCTCGTGCTGACCGGCAGCGCCGCCCTGAGCGCGACGCCGTTCGACTTTCGAACCAGAACCACCGGAGACCGACGAGTCCAGGTGCTGACCGACGTCGCCTCGAGCGGCGGCGACACGACGGGAAACCGGCGAGCCTATGTCGCGACGTCCGCCACCGGAGATCTCGCTTACGTGTCCGGAACCCCGGACAAGGAATTTCTCGTGCGCGTCGACCGGAACGGCGTGGCCGAGCGCATCATCGAAGGCGCGGGCCTACATCTCCCGCGGCTCTCCCCGAATGGAGCGTCGATCGCCTGGGACGCCCGCGGAAACGTTATCAACGTGTTGGATGTCAGCCGCGGCACCGTCACGGAGCTCAGGAACTCGTTCTCGTTCGTCATTTGGGCTCGCGATTCAAACGACCTTCTTCTCGGGGGCCTCGAGGAGGAAGGGTTCGGGCTGCTTACCCTGCGTGCAGACGGCGGGGGCTCGAAGCAACGCATCCGGTCGAGCGAGTTCATGAACACGCCGACGTCGGTGACCGAAAACGGACGCATCGCGTTCAACCGAAATGGCCAGGGGAATCGTAGCGACCTATGGGTTCTGGACGCCGACGGAACGGCAACCGAGTTCCTCGCAACGCCGGCGGATGAGCACTCGGCGGTGTTCTCGCCCGACGGTCGCTATCTCGCCTACCAGTCGGACGCGTCGGGCTCTCGTGAGATCTACGTGCGCCCGTTTCCGGCGGGGGACGCCCGATGGAAAATCTCCGCGAACGGCGGCACGGCACCGGTGTGGTCACCCGTGGGGGGCGAGCTCTTCTTTCGCGAAGCGCAATACTTGATGGTCGTCGATGTGACGACCGGCGACGACTTCAGCGCCGGCGCGCCGCGGAGGCTGTTCGAGCAAACCTATGTCGCCGACGGGACCGGCCACCCCGGCTATGACGTCGCCTCCGACGGGCAGAGCTTCATCATGATCCAGCAGGTGCGCGAAGCACCGCTGACCGAGATCCACATCGTGCTGAACTGGTTCGACGAGCTCGAGCGCCTCGTGCCTCCGGAAGGCTAGCGAAAGCGGAACGAGCGGATGCAGTGGTGCCAGGTGCTGCCGCACGGACCGTCGACGAGACGTAGGTCCGGAACGTCCGCGACGAACGTTGTCGACGGCCCCTGAAAGTCAGGAAGCGCGTAGACCGTTACCTGCTTACCCGTCGACAGCTGGAGCGAAGTCATGCACAGCCAAGTACCGCGCTGGCTCACCCCGGTGAACACGATTTCGCCGCACGGGCCGTTGACGCGCTCGACGTGGGTCACGTCGGCCGTAAAAGCCATGGACTCGCCGCGGAAGCCCGAGAGCGTAAACGCCGTCATGGCGGCCGTACCCGTCGTGGACGGCGTCGTTGTACTACTGCTGTCGGAACAGCCGGCAAGCGCGAACAGAACAATGACGATGAAGCCGGCGCCTCGCGCGAAAAAGGGACCTATCCCGTTCGAACTCATTTCTTTGCACCGGTTTGGGTACGGATTGCGCCGTCGAGGTAGGCTTTGCGGCGCGGTTCGGGGAACTTTTCGATGGCATAGCGCAGCATCGTGCGGGGCATCTTCTTGTAGTGGGTCTTCAAGAAGCGTTCCTCGACGGCGAGGTCGCGGTTGCCGACCTCGCGGAGCATCCAGCCGACGGCTTTGTGGATCAGATCCTCGGAGTCGTCTCGCAGCATCTTCGCGAGCGCGAGCGTGTCTTTGAAGTCCCCCGCCTTGATGAAGTGATAGGTCGCGAGGATCGCGATACGCCGCTCCCAAAGGTCTTCGCTCTCCGCCCACCGGTAGAGCTGCGCGCGATCTTTGTCTTCGAGGAAGCCGCCCACGATCGTAGGCGCGCTGCCGTCCACGAGGTCCCAGTTGTTCACGCGACCAAGGTGGTGGAGGTAGAGTCGATAAACCCTCTCGCGGTCCTCGTCTGTCTTGGCCCGCTTGAACGCGCCCACCATGATGAACAGCGCAACCTCTCGCGCCTCGTGCATGGGTGAGCCCAGCAGCTTGCCGATTTCGCCGTCCTCCATCCCCGTAGCCGCTTTCGCGATCTTGCGGCAGTGCGGCACCGTCACTCCGCAGAAACGGTCCCCTTCTCCGTACTCGCCCGGTCCCGTCTTGAAGAAGTGCGGGAAGAACGCCGCTTTCTCTGCGTTCGCCTCCGCTTTCAGAGCCCGATGCACCGCCGCAGCCGTCTTGACGTCACCCATTTGGAGAGACACTATCGGGCCGTGCGTCCCTCCGCAACAGAGCTCGTAGACTTCTACGCCACCCGGACGATGCAGTTCACGGATCGCGGGATCTGGCTTCCGATTCCAGTCGATGTCATCGTCGGGACATTCCGACATCCGCTCTTCGGGACAGACGCGATCGTCCTTGACGCGGGGATGGGCGACGGACGCGTCGTAGCAGTGGCTGCGGCCATGGGAATGAACGCCTACGGCATCGAGATCGATCCCGCTCTCGCCCGCCAGACGTCCGCGAGCCTGGCGAGCTTGAACGACAAGGGACTCCCCAGTGGTTGGTGCGTTTCAGAGGGTGACTTTCTCGATCTGGGCTCGTACGAAAAGCTCGGAGTCGAGCCGGGCGAGATCGATGTCTTCATCAACTACCCCGACGGGAACGAGCAAGCGCTCGCTGATTTCGTCGGACGACACGCGCGCCGAGGGGCTCGGCTCGCGCTGGTCACGGCGGATCTCAGCTTGACCGTTTCAGGCCTACTCCTCGAGGAGGAGACCTCGGTCGAGCGCCGAGGAAACGCGCCCTCGTTCCGGCTCGTCTTCTACCGGGTCCAGTAGCCCCAGATCCAACCTTGCGCGAGTCCGACGATGCCGGTCGCGACGGGAAACACGGCGAGTGCGAGTCCGGCCTTCCGCCAGAAACCCGTCGGGCTGACTCGGTAAACGACGGCGTACTGAGCGAGGACCAGCGCCAGGAATGCCACGCCGCCGCCGGCGAAGGGGTGCTCGCACCACGGGCATGAAGGTCCCGCGGCCGCGTGAATGTTGCAGTGGGTCGAAATGCCGTTCCACAAGGAGCGACAGCCGCATTGAAACAGGACCGCGCACCAATTGACGAAGAGCGCGCTCGACACCGCGAACGCGGAGAGAAACGCGAAATGTCTTTGCCTCATCTCAAAACGCCATCAAGTAGTTGAGCTTTACGCTGAGCGAGCGGTTCTTGATCCCGAAAATCTCTCCCCACTCGTCGAGCTCGTTATAGACGATGAAAAAATCGGAGCCCGGCTTGGGAATCCAGTTGAAACGCACGTTACTCGACAGGAGTCGGGTGTCATGGTTGTACTGGAACAGCGACATGAGGATCAAGTCTGTCCGAAACGCGAATTGCACCCGCGACGACACCAAATGTGTCGTGAACTCTCCAGACGGCAGATCCACCCAGTTGACGGAGTAGTTGCCGGAAATATCGAAATGCTTGTTGACACGATAGTTGAGCCCAAGCGTCGCCGAATCCCGACTGCCGTCCCAAAAGCCTCCGGTCACATAGGTCGCGTTCACGCGGAGATAGCGTCTCCCGAAAGACCGGAACCCCACTCCGGTCGACGCGAACGAGTACGCACCCGGAGCGATGATCACGTCCGGCCGGAGCGCGAAGGGCTGCTCGAGAAACTCGTAGGCATCCTCGTACCAAACCGACAACGAGTCGCCGCTTTCGAGAACCGTCCGGAACTCACCGTTGTAGCGACGCGTCTCCACCAGGCCTTGTTGGTTCGGCACATAGTCGACGAATCCCTGGAAGTGAAGCTGACGGATGCGAGCTGCTTTCGGGCGAGGGCTGAATCGCAGAAAGCCCCGGTTTTGTCGGCTGTTCGGACGACGAACGAAGCCCACACCCGGGCGAAAGTCCTCACCGATGCCGAGGTAACGATACAGGGCGCCGAATCGATCCGTACGGTATTCGAGCTTCGCAAAGGCGGAGTGGTCCCCATCCGGCACCTCCGTATCCTGCATGTAGGCGAGGTAGCTCTCGAACGACCACGCCCGGCCCATGAACAGGTTCAGGTCCGCCCCGAAGACCCGGTTGTCGCCTGCGGCGCTGTGACGGTTCGTGAACAAGGCACCGACGTTCGACCGCTCGAAAATATCGCGTCTGATTCTTGCGACGGTGAAGTTCTCCGTCGGGACGCCGACCGGATCGAGCGAATCGGTCTGCATGTTCATGACGCCAATATTGGTGGCACCTTGGCGGCCGGAAAGGCGTGCCCCGCCCAGGATCGGAACGATACCGCCACGATCCGACAGCCCGATGCGCCGCGTGAATACGAGGTCGGCTTCGCTGCGAACGCCGAACAAGAAACTTCGCTGGCTCTCCAGAAAGATCTGCCTCTTTTCCGGAAAGAACAGTGAGAATCGCGTCAAGTTGACTTGCTGGACATCGACCTCCTCCTGGGCGAAGTCCGTGTTCACGGTGAAGTCAGCGGTGAGTCCGGTGGTGACGCCCCATTTGGCATCGATACCGACCTCCTGTCGGTCGCTCGTCCCCTCGAACAGCTCGCTCTGGTCGGCGCCTGCCAGTGCGTAGGGACGTACCTCGAGAGCGCGGCCGGACCGGATGCGCGAGAGTCCGTGGAGCGTCCCCATCTCAGCGGGCCGGTACCACGTAGAATCGTTGCTGACGAAAGGCCAATAGGTTTCTTCGTTCTTTCGTGGGAGGTTCCTCTTGAACCCAATCCCGAACGGGATCTCCTCTCCCGGTGGCGGGAGCTCGAATCGGAGCGATTTGAAAGGGACGACCACTTCGGCCTCCCACCCCGACTCCGTGTGAGCGCCTCGTGCGTGCCAGACCGCGTCCCAGTTCAAGTTGCGCGTCCGGCTCTCCTCTCCATTCTGAAGCATGTCGAACATCATGCCGTTCGCGTTGGTCGCCAGAAAGACGGCGCTCCGTCGATCGTTGTACGCATCGATCATGACCGCCACAGCGTCGTCCGTGCCGATGTTCTCATCGCGGAACATGGCACGCGCTCGCGGACGTGAAGGCTCCCTATCGAAGCACCGATAGCCAAGATAGAGGTTCGTATCATCGTAGAGCACCCACACATGTGTCGGCTCGGTCGCGGGCAATCCCTCGAAGGTCTCCCGTTGGTAGAAGGAGGTGATCGGTTCCGCGTCTTTCCAGGCGGCGTCATCGAGACGTCCGTCGATCTCGAGCTCGCTCTCGACGCGTGTCGCGGTCACCTCCCAGGAGAGCGCGGAAAGTCTGCGAACGCGCTCTTCTCGCGAGAGGTCTGAAAGCTCCTGCGCAAACCCGCCGTCGGGAGACAACGCGAGGGCGAGGGCGAGCCCAAAGAGAACGAACGGTGCTCTCGGACGTTTCAAAACAGACTCAACTGCGCATCTAGGATGCGGCTCACCGACGTGCCGATCACCTGCAGCAGCGCATCCGCGGCCGGAGCGAGCTGACGGTCGAGGTAGTGTTGGTAGTCGAGCGGAGAGGGATTGTCGTCGATGGGCTCCGGTCCGCTCGTCGTGATGACGTAGCGCACGAAGCGCTCGCGACGTTTCGATTTCCGGGCCGCCTGCACGTGAGGCGGAACGTTCTTGACGTAGTCCTCGAGGCGACGCCGGACTCGCTTCCGGTAGACGAGCGCCTCGTCGCGCCGGCCGGCGAACAAGTCGTCCGCAGTGCTCTTGACGTAGTCCTCCACCGGCTCGTCGTAGAACACCCGCCGATAGATCTCGCGCTGAAACTCCCGCGCGAGCGGCGTCCAGTCCGAGCGCACGGATTCGAGCCCGGTAAACGAAAGCTGCAGCCCGTCTTCACCACGGACGAGTCCGGCATAGCGCTTCTTGCTCCCGGTCTCCGATCCGCGGATGGTCGGCATGAAGAACTTGACGTAGACCTTTTCGAGCTCGACTTCGAGGCAAGAACCGAGACGCCACTCCCGCGTAAGCTTGTCGGACCAATACGCCGTCAGCTCTCGCGCCAGGCCAAGCGACGCTTCCTGACACTCTTTTTCGCTCGCCTCCTCGTCGAGACGCACGAATAGAGAGTCCGTGTCGCCATAGATGACGGAGAGGCCTCGTCCCTCGATGAACGCCCGGCTCTCGCTCAGAATCTCGTGCCCGCGGAGGGTGATGCTCGAAACGAGCCGCGGATCGAAGAACCGACACGCGCTGGTACCGAGCACGCCGTAGAACGAGTTCATGATGATCTTGATCGCACGCGACGTGGGCTCTTGGCCGGCCTGTTTCGCCCGGTCACGAGCGCTCCACAAATGCTCGATGAGACCCGGAAGTATGTGCTTCTCGCGGGAGAAGCTCGCACCCCGGAAGCCTTCGACGCGCCCCTCGGGATCGTCGTCGTCCACGTGCAGGCCCAGGGGGTCGACGAGAAAACTCCGGATGATGCTGGGGTACAGGCTCTTGAAGTCCAGCACCGCGACGTTCGAGAACAGGCCCGGCTCCGAGCCCATGACGAATCCACCGGGACTCGCGCCCTCATCGTCCACTTCGACCGCCTCGCCCACGTCGGGCGCGACCCGCCCCATCCGATGGAGCCTAGGCAGGTACAAGTTATCGAACGCGGCGACGGCCCCTCCCACGCGATCCAGAGCGAGGCCCGTCAGCTGGGCCCTCTCAATCGCGAACTCGATGAGACCGGCATGCGCAAAGATGTCTTCGACGAGGCGGCAATCCTCGAGGTTGTAGCGCAGAAGATCCCAGGGTGCCTCTCTATAGAGTTTTTGGATCGCCGCTATCTTGTCGTGAGACTCCTCTTCGACTAGCTTGGAGCGTCCGAGCAGCTCTCGAGCGACGGCATTCAATCCGAAATCCTCGAAGCTCCACGTCGCCGTCCGCATCGTGTCGATGCCGTCGAGGACCGCTCGTCCCGGCAAACGAGGCACGCGTTTTCCTCCGGGACCCGTCGGGTGGAGCAGGGCGGCGCGATCTCTTCCGCGGCCGAACGCGAACGGGAGCTCCCACCGCGAGCAGCAACGCTCGAGGAATCGAAGGTCGAAGTCGACGACGTTCCAGCCGATGATGACGTCGGGGTCGATGTCCGCGAGCCAAACGAGAAAGGCTTCGAGCAACGCTCTCTCATCGCGGTGGACCGAGTGCTCGACGTCTTCGAGTGCCGGCTCGGACAGCGCCATCGTCTCCCACGAATCACTCCGCACGACGAAGACGTGCGCCTGATCGCCGGCCGTACCGCAGATGGAGTAGAGATCGTCCTCGTAGCCCGAGGTCTCGATATCGAGAGACAGCACCGTGAGATCCGGTCGGTACTCGGCACCGCTAACGCGCGGGTTCTTGTACTCGCGGAAGCCGGCATGCTCCGTAAAGGAGCCCTCGACCTTCAAGCCCGCCGTGACGAAGCGCTCCATCAAGAAGCGGTCGGACGGCTTGAGCTCGGATTCGTAGAGATGGACGCCATCCCGGCGCACCTCTCGCCGCGCGGCATTGAGCGCTCTCTGGCTGTCGAAATACAGGCCGTCGACCGAAGCCCCGGCGAGCGTTTTAAGCTCGAGCGGCTCGCGCCGCGCCGGTAGCTCCTCCCTGGCCACCGAGCCTCGAACGGCGAAGCAAACCGCCTCTTGGCCCGTGACGACGATCCGGATCGGGCCACTCTCGGCGCGCGCCCAGAAGATGAGCTCGACGCCCGCGGGTGTGTCCCTCCACTGGCGCGTGAGGAGCAAAGCGCGCTCGGAAGTAGGGCCGGGCGTGCGATTTTCCACGTGGTATCATAGCCGACCGAAGCCCCCCCACTCAGTCACGTGCGCCTGCGAATCCTCACGTACAACATCCATAAGTGCATCGGCGGACTCGACCGACAATATGATCCGCTTCGTGTCGCGCACGTGATCGCTCGCTACGATCCGGACCTCGTCCTGCTCCAGGAAGTCGACCAGCACGCACGGCGCACCAATGCCGACCGCCAAGTCGACGTGTTGGGCGACTACCTCGGGTTCCGCCACCGAACCTACTTTCCGAATGTCCGCCTTCGTCGGGGCGGCGAGTATGGAAACGCCATCTTGTCGCGGTTTCCCTTGACCGAAACGACGAACATCGATGTCACCGTCCCTCCCAAGAAGAAGAGGAGCGTCCTCCACGGACGATTCCGCATCCGCGTGAACGGGGCCCTCGGAAGGCACACGCGGACCCTCCACGTCTACAATCTTCATCTCGGGCTATCGGGAATCGAGCGTAAGATCCAGCTCCGGAAGTTCCTCGAGAGTCACCCGTTCGCCGGACTCCACCATCGGACCCCGGTCGTCGTGGCCGGTGACTTCAACGACGTATGGGGAACGCTCGGAAAGAAGTTACTCACGCCCGCCGGCTTCGTCGGTAGCCCGCCCATACGTACGTTTCCGGCCTGGGGCCCTCTACGAGCGCTCGACGCGATGTACGTCCGCGGTGACGCGAAGCTGACGCACGTGTACCGAGCCCGTCAGTCCCTCGCGCGGCGGGCCTCGGATCACCTACCGCTCGTAGCCGAGCTCATCATCGAGTAGTGCGCCCATGACCGGTCCGGCCCCAAACCTCGTCGAGCGCATCGATGCCCAGCGGCGTTTTTTTCGCTCCGGAGCCACGCGGTCGTTTCGCTTCCGCCACGATCAGCTCGAGCTCGTGCGAAAGCTCGTCGACGAGAACGAAGCGTCGATCCACCAAGCACTGAAAGCGGACCTCGGCAAGCCCACCTTCGAGGCGTTCGTGTCGGAGACGGGAAACATCCGCTCCGAAGTCAGCTATATGCTCGACCACCTCGAAGAGTGGATGGAGCCGGAGCGCGTCGGCACCCCGCTGACCTTCTTCCCCTCGACGAGCTGCATTCAGTACGAGCCCAAAGGCGTCTGCCTGATCGTCTCGCCGTGGAACTACCCGTTCCAGCTCGTATTCTCGCCGCTCGTAGGGGCTCTCGCGGCCGGAAACTGCGCGGTCGTCAAGCCGTCGGAGCTCGCTCCCGCCACGGCGGAGCTGGTGGCGACGCTCGTCCGCGACACCTTTCCGGAAGAGCTCGTTCACGTCGCGATGGGAGGCATCGAGGCCGGCGAGGCGCTGCTCGCGGAGCGCTTCGATCACATTTTCTTCACCGGAAGCCCGAGAGTCGGAAAGATCGTCGCGAGAGCGGCGGCGGAGCACCTGACGCCGGTCACGCTCGAGCTCGGCGGGAAGAGCCCCGCGATCATCGATGAGAAGGTGGACCTCCCCGTCGCCGCGACCCGGATCGCTTGGAGCAAGTTTCTGAACGCCGGCCAAACGTGTATCGCCCCGGACTACGTCCTCGTTCCGGACAATCTCAAGCGACCTCTAGAGACCCATCTCGACGCGTCGATCCGGCGCTTCTACGGCGACGAGCCAAAAGCCAGCCCGGACTTCGCGCGGATCGTGAGCGACGCGCACTTCGACCGCCTCATTCGCTATCTAGACGACGGCAACGTCATCATCGGCGGTAAGCACGAGCGCGACGAGCGCTACATCGCCCCGACGCTGATGGACGGGTTACCCGATGACGCGGGGGCTCTGACCGAGGAGATCTTCGGCCCGATCCTGCCCATCGTGGCCTACGAGACGATCGACGAAGCCATCGAGTGGACGAGGCGTCATCCCGATCCGCTCGCACTGTACGTGTTCTCCAAGAGCCGCACGCAACAGGAACGACTGCTCTCGGAGATCCCTTCCGGAGGAAGCGCAATCAACGACGCGCTGGTGCAATTCTCGAACCTGGAGCTCCCGTTCGGCGGTCGCGGACCGAGTGGCACCGGCAGCTACCACGGACGCTTCAGCTTCGAGACGTTCTCCCATCGTCGCGCCGTCGTGCGCGCCGCGACGTGGTTCGACCCCTCGGTGCGCTATCCGCCCTACCGAGGCAAGCTCAAGTGGTTGAAGAAGCTCCTAGGGTAGAATCTTTCGACGCCGCGATACACCACGATGCTGAAAACGACACGCCCGCGCTTCGCCGAAAAAGAAGTCGCCGAGATCTTGCGCGACGGATACGACGTCTCCGCGGCAGGGATCCACGAGCTTCCGAGCGAGCGCGATCAGAATTTCCTCATCACTCACGGCGATGAGCGACTCGTTCTCAAGATCGCGAACACCTCCGAGCCGAGAGAGATCATCGACTTCCAGAACCAAGCGCTGGCGCACGTCTTCCAGCACGCGCCGGATCTCCCCGTGCCCCGGATCCGCAAATCGCTCGCGGGTGAGCCGTGTCTGGAGCTGAAAGACGGCAACCTGTGCAGACTCCTCGACTATCTCGACGGGACCCCGCTCGCCGTCACGCGCCCGCTATCGGACGAAGTCCTGCGGGCAGTCGGAGGCGCGATGGGACGGCTCGACGTGGCGCTCGAGGAGTTCTCGCACGAGGCGCAAGGCCGAGACCTGTACTGGGACTCGAAGCACGCGCGGTCGACGATCGAGCAAGGCATCGAGCTCATCGACGATGATGTCGAGAGGTCCCTCGTCGAGCGGATCCTCGCTCAATTCCGGAGCGACGTGGAGCCCCGTTTGGCAGCCCTTCCCAGCGGCGTCATCCACAACGACGGCAACGATCACAACATTCTCGTCGAGGGAGACCAAGTCACGGGTCTCCTGGATTTCGGCGATATGGTCTCGAGCTGTCTCGTCTTCGAGGTCGCGAACACAGCGGCCTATTGCATGCTCATGGAGTCGGACCCGATGCGGGTCGCGGCGGCGGTCGTGGCCGGCTATCACGCGAACCGCCCGCTGAGCGACGAGGAGCTCGAGGTCCTGTTTCCGCTCATCCGCGTTCGGCTCGCGATGAGCCTCGCAAATTGCGCGCGCCAAGCTCGAGACGAGCCCGACAAAGAGTATTTGAGCATCAGCGCCGAAGGCTTCCGCCGGCTCGCGCGGGCCCTCGACCCCGTGTCGACTCGGCTCGCCCACTACCGGTTTCGCGAAGCATGCGGGCTCACCCCGCATCCACGCGCGGAGGCGGTCGGCGATTGGCTAGCGGACCGGCGTTCTTCCGTCTTGGCGATGGCGCTCGAGCCAAGCGCCGTCCACATGCTGGACCTCAGTATTGGGAGCACGGAGCTAGGCGGGCTCGACGTCCTCGAAGACGTCGGAACGTTCACCAGGCACATTTTCGGGACGATGGACCGCGCGGGCGCGAAAGTCGGCGTGGGCCGTTACGGCGAGGCACGCCCCCTCTATACCGCTCCGGGATTTCTGCCCGGCCCCGGAGAGCACTTCGAGACGCGCACCGTCCACCTTGGCGTCGACCTCTTCGTGGACGCCGGCACACCGATCCGCGCGCCTCTCGCGGGCACGATCCACAGCTTCCAGTGCAACGATTTACCCCTCGACTACGGCCCGACCATCATCATCGAGCATCGGCTCGACAACGAGGACGAAGACACCGTCTGGACGCTCTACGGCCATCTCAGCGATTCGTCGATCGAAGGGCTGACCGTGGGTGACACGGTCGAGCGCGGCCAGGTCATTGGAACGGTCGGAAGGTATCCGGGGAACGGGAACTGGCCTCCACACCTCCACTTTCAGCTCATGCTCGATATGTTGGGCGGCGCCGGTGACTTTCCCGGCGTGTGCAAACCCTCCGAGCGCGAGCTTTGGCTCGGCCTGTGCCCCGACCCGTCCGCACTCTCCGGACTGCCGACATCGGTACGAGCGCCGGCCCCGACCCCGAGCGACGCTATTCGCGACGGGCGCAAAGACCACCTGTCGTCCACGCTGAGCCTCTCGTACCGGGAGCCTCTGCACATCGTCCGCGGCTACGGGTCGTTCTTGTACGACGAGGGCGCACGGCCTTATCTCGACATGGTCAATAACGTCTGCCACGTCGGACACTGCCACCCGCACGTCGTGCGCGCCGCCCAGAGCCAGATCGCCGTCCTCAACACCAATACGCGCTACTTGCACGACAACATCACGCGCTACGCGGAGAAGCTCGTCGCGACGCTTCCCGAGCCTCTAGAAGTGTGCTTTTTCGTGAACTCGGGAAGCGAAGCCAATGACCTCGCGCTCCGGCTCGCTCGTGGGGCGACCGGTCGCAAGGACACGATCGTCCTCGACGGCGCCTATCACGGAAACCTCTCTTCTCTTATCGAGGTGAGCCCTTACAAATTCGACGGCCGCGGAGGTCGAGGGGCACCTGAGCACGTGCACAAGCTCACGATGCCCGACGGCTATCGTGGCACGCATCGGGCGGAGGATTCCGACTACGGCGAGCGATATCTCGACGACGCGAGAGCTCGTTTGGAGGAGCTCGAGGCCGCCGGGCGCGCCGTCGGCGTTCTCATCGCCGAGTCGATCTTGAGCTGCGGCGGCCAAGTCGTGCTGCCGCCGGGCTACCTGAAATCGCTGTACGCGTTGGTCCGTGAAGCCGGCGGTGTGTGCATCGCCGACGAAGTCCAGGTCGGTTTCGGCCGAGTGGGGTCATCTTTCTGGGCATTCGAGGCAGAGGACGCCGTTCCGGATATCGTGACGATGGGAAAACCCATCGGCAACGGCCACCCGCTCGCCGCCGTCGTGACGACGCGCGAGATCGCCACGGCATTCGACACCGGCATGGAGTACTTCAACACGTTCGGAGGCAACCCGGTCTCATCCGCGGTCGGGCTAGCTGTGCTCGACGTCATCGAGCGGGAGCAGCTTCAAGCGAACGCGCTTCGCGTCGGCGCGCGCCTCACCGACGGACTCTCAGAGCTGCAATCCGACGTCGAGCTCATCGGCGATGTGAGAGGCCGTGGACTCTTCCTCGGCATGGAGCTCGTCGAGAGTCGTGACGGACGCGAACCCGCCAAGCACCGCGCGACGGATCTCGTCAACTGTTTGAAAGCGGAGGGTATTCTCGCCAGCACGGATGGGCCTCTCGAAAACGTCATCAAGCTCAAGCCACCTATCGTCCTGTCCGATGCGAACGCCGATCGATTTGTCGACCGGCTCGCACATATTCTCTCTTATGATCGGTTCAAAATATGACTGAAGAACTCTTGCCCGCAGTGATCGTCGGCCCGTCCGAGAAGCCAAATGCATCCGTCATTTGGCTTCACGGTCTCGGCGCCGACGGCCACGACTTCGAGCCCATCGTTCCGGAGCTCGGATTTAGCAAAGACGAGCGCATCCGTTTCGTCTTTCCGAACGCGCCGATGCGTCCCGTGACCATCAACTACGGAAAAGTCATGCGCGCCTGGTATGACATCACCGCCCTGGGCAATGCACGCGCGTTCGAGCGGAGCCACCTCGACGAGTCCAAAGAGCAAGTCGAAGCGTGGATCGCTCATGAGCGCGGACTCGGCGTCGAGCCGGACCGCATCGTTCTCGCGGGCTTTTCTCAAGGCGGCGCGATCGCGCTCTATGCCGGCTTGCAGCAAGAAGAGGCACTGGCCGGGATCATGGCGTTGTCGAGCTACCACCCGACCCCCGAGTTGATTGCCGGCGCGCCCGTCAAAGGGGTGCCGGTGTTCATCGGCCACGGGACGGAAGACGATATCGTTCCCGTGGCACTCGCCGAGAAATCCGCCGAAGCGCTGCGCGAAAACGGCTTCGATCCGGAGTGGCACACCTATCCGATTTTCCACGGGGTCAGCGCCGACGAAGTACGAGACATCGCTCTCTGGTTGAGATCGACCATCGGCCGCTGATATACAACAGCCGCCATGCGCAAAAAGGTCACTCTCGTCACGGGCGCCGCCGGCGAAGTCGGCTCGTCCCTCGTGCAAAAACTCACCGAGAAGGGCGAGCGGCCTGTCGTGACTCTCGACCTCTCGGCGCTCCCCTACGAAACCGCGGAGCCGAACGTTCACATCGAGGGCGATATCCTCGACGAGCGTCTCATCGCGCGGCTCGTGGCCGAGTACGAGATCGAAGCCATTTTTCACCTGGCGGCGCTCCTGTCGACCCGGGCGGAATTCACGCCGGAGACGGCGCATCGCGTGAACGTCGACGGCACGCTGGCTCTGCTGAAGATGGCGTCGGACCAATCGCAGTGGCGCGGCCGGCCCGTTCAGTTCGTGTTCCCAAGCTCTATCGCCGTGTACGGGCTCCCGACCCCGGAGGCCAAGGGACGTTACTCCAAAGTCCGCGAGTTCGAGTGGACGAATCCGACAACGATGTACGGATGCAACAAGCTCTATTGCGAGCTTCTGGGCCGGTACCTTAGCCGCCACTACAAACAGCTCTCCGCCGAAGAGCCGGTGATGATCGACTTTCGCAGCGTGCGATTTCCCGGTCTCATCAGTGCTCATACCGTCCCCTCGGGCGGTACGAGCGACTACGCGCCGGAAATGCTCCACGCGGCTGCGAAAGGCGAGCCCTATCCCTGCTTCGTCGGCCCCGACATCCGTATCCCCTTCATGGCGATGCCGGACGCGGCCAACGCGCTCGTCCAGCTCGCCGACGCGCCGAAACCTTCGCTGTCTCATCTCGTTTACAACGTCACGAGTTTCAGCCTTTCCGCGGCGGATATCCGTGAGCTCGTGCTCGAATCGTTTCCGGACGCCCAGATCACCTACGAGCCCGACCTCAAGCGACAAGCGATCGTGGAAACCTGGCCGGCCGATCTCGACGACACGGCCGCTGCCAGGGATTGGGGATGGCGTCCCGAATATGATCGCGAGCGCGCCTTCCGCGACTATCTCATTCCCAACATCAAGAAGCGTTACGCCTGATGTCAAAAGCCACGGGCCGCTTTAACAGGTTCCTGGATTTCGTCGAGCGGGTCGGCAACTACCTACCTCACCCCGCGAGCTTGTTCGCCATTTTCGCCTTGGGGGTCGTGCTTCTCTCCGGTGTGTTCGCGAATCTCGGGCTATCCGTCACCCACCCCTCGACCGGCGAGACGATAGCGCCGGTTAGCCTGCTCAATCTCGAGGGTTTGCACCGGATGCTGACCGAGATGGTGCGGAACTTCACGGGCTTCGCGCCTTTGGGAACGGTATTCGTCTCGATGCTCGGGATCGGGCTCGCGGAGTCGAGCGGGCTCATCGGTGCGTCACTCAAAAAGCTCGTTCTCTCGGCACCGCCGAGATTGCTCACGTTCGCGATCATCCTGGCGGGCGTGCTCTCGAACATGGCGAGCGAGATCGGCTACGTGCTCCTCGTCCCACTCGCCGCGTTGATTTTCTACTCCGCGGGGCGACACCCGCTCGTCGGACTGGCGGCCGCATTCGCCGGCGTCTCCGGCGGCTATAGCGCCAACTTGCTCCTCGGCACGGTCGACCCGCTCCTCTCCGGAATCTCCGAGGAGGCCGCGCAGCTCGTGGACCCCGCCTATACCGTGAACCCGGCGGCGAATTTCTACTTCATGGCCGCATCCACGTTCCTCATTGCGGGCGCCGGCACGTGGGTGACGGAGAAGATCGTGCAACCGAGGCTCGGTAGCTACGAGGGTGAGGCCGACGTCGACGAGGCGATGACGACACTCTCCCCGCAGGAAGAGAGGGGTCTGCGCTATGCGCTCGTCGCCGCCGCTATCTTCGCGACGTTTCTGATTTGGGCCACGCTCCCGATGACGTGGGAGCTCATACCCGGCGCGGGCTTTCTGAGGAATCCAGAGACAGGGAGCCTATTGCGCTCGCCGTTCCTGTCCGCGATCGTCGCGTTTATCTTTCTCGGATCCGTCTTCGTGAGTGTCGCCTACGGAAAAGGCGCGGGGACGATCCAAAACGACACTCAGGTCGTCGAGGGGATGGGAAAAGCGATCTCCACGCTCGGCACGTACACCGTGCTCGTGTTCTTCGCCGCGCAGTTCGTTTCGTACTTCAACTGGACGAATCTCGGCTATATCTTCGCCGTCAAGGGTGCCGAGGGCTTGCAGTCCCTGGGCTTCGGGCCGATCTTCTTGATGCTGAGCTTCATCGGGCTCTCGATGTTCATCAACATGTTCATGGGAAGCGCATCGGCCAAGTGGGCGATCATGGCTCCGATTTTCGTGCCGATGTTCATGCTTCTCGGCTATAGCCCGGAATTCGTGCAAACCGCGTATCGTATCGGCGACTCCGTCACCAACATCATTTCGCCGATGATGTCCTACTTCGCGCTGATCGTCGCTTTCGTCGCTCGCTACGAGCCCAAGGCCGGGATCGGCTCCGTGATTGCCTTGATGCTTCCCTACACGATCGTGTTCACCATCGTCTGGTCGGTGTTGCTGACGCTTTGGATCGTGTTCGGCCTACCGGTCGGCCCCGGCGCCGATCTCTACCTTCCCAACTAGAAGGCTGCTGAAAAAGCCGCGAAATATGGGGACACAAACCCTATTACGCGATTTTTCGAGCACGGTTTGCGTCGAAAACAGGGTAATAGGTATTGTGTCCCCCTATTTCTACCGTTTTTCAGCAGCCAACTAGACACGTGCGCGCCCTACTCGTCCTCATAACCGTCAGCGCTCTCTCGGCCGCTTGCGGTCCGGGTACGCCGCGCGTGGACTCGGACGAAGCGCATTTGATCCTCGCATGGGATGGAAGCCGCGAGCCCGCCTCACTCGACGGCCATATCGAGCCGTACCAGCCGGGCTGGCTGATCGACTCGTTCATCGCCGACCCTCTCGTCGCGCTCGGCCCCGACGGTGACTACGTGCCCTCGCTCGCGTCGGCGTGGTCCTCTTCCGAGACGGCGACCGAGTGGACGTTCACGCTCCGCGACGACGTCACGTTCCAGGACGGCACCCCTTTCAACGCCGATGCCGTCAAGTACAACGTGGAGCGGATCCTAGCGCCCGAGACGCAATCGGCCGAGATGGCCGCACATGTAGGACCGGTCGCGCGCGTCGAGGTGGTCGACGACGTGACGGTCGTGCTGCACTACGAAGTGCCGTGGGTGACGGTGCTCGACGCATTTCGACGCGTACCGATCTGGTCGCCGACCGCGGCGGAAAAATGGGGGCTCGAGGAGTTTCATCGACACCTCGTGGGCGCAGGCCCTTTTTTGTTCGATGAATACGTTCCCAACGATCACGTCACTCTCGTGAAGTGGGAGGACTACGGTGGGTGGAGCTCCATGAGCCGCGGCGGACCCGCCCAGCTGGATCGGGTGACCATCCGCTTCATCGGCGAGAAGGCCGTTTTGGGAAACGTCGTCAAGACCGGCGACGCGCATGTCGCGATGAACGTGCCGGCCACTTATATCGAGGACTATCGGGACGCATCGGGGTTTTCGCTCGTGACGGGGTTTCAAGCCGGCACGGGATTGTCGATGACCATGAACACCCGAGCGCCACCTTGGAACGACGTGAACTTCCGCAGAGCTCTCCTCATCGGGACCGATCAACAAGCCATCAACGACCTGCTCTACGACGGCAACTTTCTCGTCACCGACGGTCCGCTCAACGAGATCCACCCGTGCTACTGGGACGGCAACAAGGACTACTACCCTTACGACCCTGACCGAGCGATAGCGCTTCTAGAGGGGGTCGGCTACGAGGATCGGGACGGCGACGGGATCCGCGAGGCGCACGGAGTCGACGGCGTCGAAGATGGCACTCCCCTACGGGTCCGATGGACGATCCTGCATTACGCCGAGATCGGCGAAGCCGTGCAGGCGCAGTGGCGCGCGATCGGCGTGGACCTCGTCGTCGAGATGATTCCCGGCCCGGTGCAGCTCGAGCGCGTCAATCAAAGGGATTTCGACCTGATGTACGAACGTCAGCGAAGCCCCGATCCCATGCTCCTCGACATGGTCTGGAACTCCGCACATGATGTGGTCGGGGGCTGGTCGTGGAGCGGCTTCGTCGACGAAGATCTCGACTCCGTGGTGGAGCAGCTGAGGGTCGTGCCCGACGCGAACGCGCGCTGCGAGCTCGCCAAGAGAGCCCAGGAGATCGTCATGGACAACGCACTCATGCTCCCGACACTCTCCGAGCCCATCTTCTACGCGGTTTCCGACCGGGTCGTCGACTTCGTGTTGAGCTCGGAAGGGCAGTTCTTCTTTCTCCACAATACGAAGCTCGAGGATTAAACTCCCTCGATGCTCCTTCGCTTCACCGCGCGTCGCCTCCTACAGCTCGCTCCGGTGTTGGTCCTCATCTCGTTGATGATCTTCTCGATCATGCACGCGCTACCGGGCGACCCCGTGCAGCTGATGCTGGCAGGTGCGGAATCCGGCTCCGTCACACCCGAACGGCAAGAGGAGTTGCGCCAGGCAATGGGGCTCGACGATCCCCTCTACGTCCAGTACCTCCGCTTCGTCGGCGGCGCCGTCACGGGCGATCTGGGGACATCGGTACGCCTGCGCGAGCCGGTGACGGACCTGATCCTCGCTCGTCTCGGCTCGACATTGGCGCTCAGCCTCGGCGGGATCATCATCGCCGTCGTCATCGGACTCTCGACAGGCGTCCTCGCCGCGCTCCGGCAGGGTACGTGGATCGACACGGCTAGCATGGTATTCGCCAACATCGGCGTTTCCGTCCCATTGTTCTGGCTCGGCCTCGTCTTCATTCTCATATTCTCGTTTCGGCTGGGATGGTTCCCCCCGGCCGGACAAGACGGGCTGCGATCGCTGGTACTGCCGAGCCTGACCCTGGGACTGGTATCCGCAGGCGTGATCTCGCGTCTGACACGCTCCTCGCTCGCAAACGTGCTCGCTCTCGACTACATACGCCTCGCAAAAGCCAAAGGACTTCCCGACCACGTCGTCTACCTGCGCCATGCGCTCCGAAACGCCCTCGTGCCGGTCTTGACGATCGTGGGTCTGCAGTTCGGAGCCATGCTCTCGGGCGCGGTGGTCACCGAGACCGTTTTCAGCCGCCCCGGACTCGGGCGCCTCGTCGTCCAGGCGATCCTGTGGCAGGACTACCCGCTCGTCCAGGGCATCGTTTTGTTCATGGCGACGTCCTACGTCTTGGTGAATCTCGTCGTCGACATCAGCTACGCCTGGCTCGATCCCCGCATCCGAGACGGAGAAGCACCGGCGTGAGAGCTCTGGCGCTTTCGATGAAACGGGGGTCGCTGTTCACTCCGAGCTTCATCATCGGAGTAGGCGTTCTCTTCGGCTGGGTCGCACTCGCCCTCCTCGCTGCGGAGTTGGCGCCTTACGACCCTATATTGACGGTGAGCGGCGCCCGCGAGGCGCCGTCGTTGGAGTTTCTCTTCGGAACGGACCGCCTCGGACGGGACGTCCTCAGCCGCGTGATGTTCGGCGCGCGCGTCTCGCTTTTGCTCGGCTTCATCAGCGTCGCCGTCGGCGGGCTCACCGGAACCTCGCTCGGCCTCGTCGCGGGCTACTACCGCGGACGCGTCGACACGCTGGTAATGAGAGGGATCGACGCGATGCTGGCATTTCCCGGCATCCTGCTCGCTCTTATCATCATCGCCGCGCTCGGACCGAGCATCACGCACGTCATGATCGCGGTCGGGATCTCGACGGTGCCCCGCTACGCTCGGCTCGTGCGGAGCACGGTGTTGAGCGTCCGGGAGCAAGACTACATCGATGCGGCGAGGCTCATCGGAACGAGCGACTGGAAGATCATGCTCCACCACGTTCTGCCCAACACGATTGCCCCACTCCTCGTACTCTCGACGCTCCAGTTCGGAAACGCGATCTCAGTGGGAGCCGGACTGAGCTTTCTGGGTCTCGGCGCACAGCCTCCAACCGCCGAATGGGGATTGATGGCTGCCGTGGGGCGTGAGGTCTTGGGCCGCGCGTGGTGGATCTCGACGTTCCCCGGACTCGCTATCTTCACCGCGGTGATGGCGTGCAACCTGCTCGGTGATAGCCTTGGCAAATCCCTCGACCCACGGCAAAGCGCGAGCTAGGAGATCGAACGAAGAAATGGCGACGGCGAAGAACAATCTCGTAGGCATGCAAATCGGACCGGCGAGCTTCGTCGACGAGGGAGTCGACACCGTTCTCGACACCCTCCGCGAGCGGGTGTCTGTCGACTCGTTGTTCATTGGTACCGTGAGCTGGCTCGGACTCAAGATCGGCCGCAGTATCTCCTCGGCGATCGACGGCTGGCCGGATCACGGTGTGTCCGAGCCGCTCGACGTCGAAGGGGGCTCCTATCTGCGGAGTCGGCCGGAGCTCTACCGCAACACGTTCATCGACGGATTTCGCGCGCCCGACGCATCAATGAAGGATCGAGACCTCCTCGAGATGGTCATCCCGAAAGCACGCGAGCGCGGGATGCGGGTCTTTCCGGAGCTCATGGAGCCGCTGTTCAAATATGCCGGTCATGGATCGGCCTCCGCGGTGCCCATCACGAATTTGCCGCAATGCCTCGAGGTCGACTATCTCGGCCGTATCGGTGCCGATCCCTGCCTGGAGCACCCGGCATATCGCACGTTCTGGCACGCGCTCATCGAAGACCACTGCCGTAGCTACGATATCGACGGCATCATGTGGTGCAACGAGAGGCGAAGCCCTCTCGACCAGCTGGTTTCCGGCGAAGTCCCGACGTGCTTTTGCCAGTACTGCACTCGAAGTCTCCGCGACGAAGGGATCGACGTCGACGCCTGCAAGCGCGCGGCGGCCAACCTACACGACTTCTTCGTCCGTGCCCGCGGGGGTGAGTCGTTCGTCGACGGCGCGCTCATCGAGTTTCTACGGCGGCTTTTAGCCCATCCGGAGCTCTTGCTCCTCGAGCGGCACTGGGTCCGGCGCAACAAGGACTTGGACAAGGAGCTCTTCGGCATCACGAAGTGGTGCAATCCCGCGCTCGAGTTCGGCTTGAACGTGTGGAACCGCAACCACTTCAACCCGATCCGAAAGGCGGAGTTCCCCTGGGCGGAGACGGTCGAATATGCCGACTGGGTCAAGCCCATCACCTATCAGCACCAAGCTGGCCAGATTTACGTCAAGGAGATGAGCGCGTTCCTCGAGACGGTCTTGGCGGACGCAGGCGCTACGAGCTGGAATCCGCTTCTCTACGACATCCTGGGCTTGAACGAAGCGGCCTGGGATGAGCTCGTCTCGACGGGGATGGGTGCGAAGAGCTATGTCGGCGGCCAGTGCAAGGACACTGTGACGGCTCTCGATAACAAGATCCCGGTCTATATGGGCGTCGGCGTCGACGCACCGCGGGTCTCGCCCGACCAGGCCAAATGTACGCCCGAGATCGTCCGCGATAGCGTTCTCGCCACGTTCGAGGCCGGCGGCGCCGGCGTCATTTTCTCGCCGAACTATGCGAGCATGCACCTTCGCAATCTCGACGGCGCCAAAACCGCCCTCGACCAACTCGGCCGCGCCCGGTGACAAGAAAAGCCGTCCGCGCAGCACCATCCACAAAAGGAGAGAATAGGTAATGCCCGAAGCACCCGCTTGGAAGTTCCAACACCTACTTCAGGACCTCGCCATAAAGAAACCCGTGAACGCGATTCTCACGGGCCGTGTCATCACCGCGGTCGACGACAGCGTGATAGAAGACGGCTATGTCGAGTTCGAGGACGGACTCATCAAGGACGTGGGCCAAGACGCAAGGGCCCGGTTGCAAAAGGGCACGAACGGGCACGAGGTGATCGAGACCAAGGGCACGATCCTACCCGGCATCATCAACTCCCACGCCCATCTTGGCTGGGACGGCATCCACGACCTCGCGCATCAAGCACTCCATGATTCTCCTGAAGTCAGCGCGTATAAGTGCGCGACCAACATGCTGAACACACTCGCCTCCGGGACGACGACGGTCCGCGATCTGGGCATGAACCAGAGCGGCTTCTTCGCCAAGCAAGCGGTCGAGCAAGGACTCTTCCCGGGACCGCGGGTCCTCACCTGCGGCGAAGCGATCACTCAGACCGGCGGCCACACTTATTGGTGCTGCCGTGAGGCCTCCGGCGCCACGGACATGCGGCGCGCGGTACGAGAGCAAGTCATGCGGGGCGCGGATCTCATCAAGATCATGACGTGCCACGACAACCTGGAGCTCACCGACGCGGAGTTCGAGGCCGTCATCGACGAGACCCACCAACACAAGCGTCCGATCACCGCTCATGCGACCTTCGACGCCGCGATCAACCGCGCGGCTCGCTTCGGTATCGACGTCGTCGAGCACGGCGGAACGATGTCGGACGAAACGATTGGACTCCTCGTCGACAAGGACATCCCCATCGTCACGACGTTCTCTCCCCTCTTGATGCAGGCCCAGGCCGAAGTCGCGCGCGAGTACAACATCCCCGAGTGGAAGATCGCGGAGCGCCAGAAGGCCGTCGCCAACAAGAAACGTTTCGGCGACATGGTGAAAGCCGCGGATGCCGGCGTCCGTATGGTCTTCGGGACGGATTCGGGAAGTCCGGTGGTGCGCCACGGGACCGTCGTCCCGGAGCTCGAGTTCATGGTGAAGATGGGCGTGAAGAAGACCAACCTCGACGCGATCCTCAGTGCGACCCGGGAGGCTGCCATTCTCAACAAGCTCGACGACGTGATCGGAACTCTCGAAGCCGGCAAGCAGGCGGACGTGTTGGTCGTCGATGGCAATCCGGTGGAAGACTTGAAGATGCTCGGTAACGTCGACGCGGTCTTCGTCGCCGGCACGCGAAGGGTTTAGCGTGCCCGAGAACTCCTACCTCGCGAAACGGGCCGTCCACGTCGAGGCGAGCATCCGCACCCGCATGCTCGCACTCGCGGCGGGACTCGACGACGTCGTACCCCTGGGTCGAGGCGATCCGGATCTCGATACGCCCGAAGCGATCATCGCCGAAGGCGTTCGTGCGCTTTCCGAGGGAGAAACGCATTACACCGCGCCGGCCGGCCTGCCGGCACTCCGCCAGGCGATTTGCGAGAAGCTCCAGAAAGACAACGGCCTCAGCTACGGTCCGGGACAAGTGATCGTCACCAACGGCTGTCAGGAAGCGCTCCTCGTCGCAATCTTGAGTGTGGTCGACCCCGGGGACGAAGTCGTGCTTCAAGCACCGCGCTTCAACGCGTTCGACCACATGACCAACCTCGCCGACGGTGTGGTCGTCTCCGTCCCCACCACCGAAGCGAATGATTTCGCTCTCGAGGCCTCGGAGATCGACAAGAAGCTGACGGATCGGACGAAGCTCCTCGTCGTGGCGAATCCGAACAATCCCACCGGCGCCGTCATCGGCAGCGATGCTCTGGAAGCCATCGCGAAGCTTGCCGTCGAGCGCGATCTCCTCGTCATCTCCGATGAGATCTACGAGAAGATCCTCTTCGACGGTCGGACGCATACGAGTCTCGCGAGCCTCGACGGCATGTTCGAGCGGACGATCACGATAAACGGCTTCTCGAAGGCCTACGCGATGACCGGCTGGCGAGTGGGCTACCTCGCCGGGCCGGAATGGCTCATGGAGCCGGCGGTCGAGATCAAACACACGATGAGCATTTGCACGCCCCCGGCGATGCAATATGGTGCGCTCGCGGCGCTTCGAAACGGCAGTGAATCGCAAGGCGCGATGGCGAAGGAGTACGAAGCCAGGCGCGACCTCATCGTGTCGCGGCTCGACGCACTCGGGCTCACCTACGGCCACCCCGGTGGAGCGATGTACATCTACGCCAACATCTCGTCGACGGGAATGGATGCCGAGACGTTTTGCTTCGAGCTGCTAAAGCAAGAGCAGGTCATGATTTTTCCGGGAACGCTGTTCGCGGACGACACCAATCAGCACGTACGCATGACGGTCTTGTCGCCACGCCCGTCCATCGAAGAAGCCCTCACCCGTCTGGAACGTTTCGTCACCCGTGCCCGACCCGGCTGAGATCGGCGTCGTCCTCGTAGGCCTGGGAGTTCGGGGCCGCACATGGGTCGACGTTTGCCGGACGACCGAAGGCGTCGAGCTCATAGCCACGGTCGATGCGGACCCCGCGCGCGGCGCGGACTATAGAGAGCTCGAGCACGCCTTGGATCTGACGGACGCGAACGTCGTCGTCGTCGCGACCCCGCCCGAGTCGCACCATGGCCTCGTCAGCCTGGCAGTCGCAAAGAACAAGCACGTGATTTGCGAGAAGCCGTTATCCGAGGACCTCGCCGAAGTCAGGGATCTGATCGCACGCGCGAAGGTGGTGGGCGTCCACCTCCTGGTCGGGATGAACTTTCGCTACCTTTCGACTTCTCAGACCATTCGTGAACATGTCGAGACCCGGAGGTTGGGAGAGCTCGCATACGCCTCGTTCTCCTATGTGCGTCACCGGGACGGCCGACGCGAGGATCTGAACGACTATCCGCTCACAATGCGACATCCGATGCTTTTCGAGCAGAGCGTGCATCACTTCGATCTCCTGCGCTACTGCTACGGACGCGAAGTAGAAGCGCTCGTCGCGGACACCTTTCGTCCAGCCTCGAGCACCTATGAGGGAGACTGCTGCGTCTCCGTCCAGTTCCGCCTCGAAGGCGGCGCGCGCGTGAGCTACCTCGGCACCTGGACGGCGAGCTGGAACAAGATGGACTTCCGATGGCGGAGTGACTTCGAGGGCGGTGTCCTTACGCAGCGAGAGCAATTCGACGACCTCGTACGGGTCGATTTCCAGCCGGAGCTCGGAATGAGCGGGCCCCGGTTCAAGACGCGCGAGCAATCCGAGCCGGAGCACGTCTGCCAGCTCGTGCCCTGCGTCCCCTTCATCGATGACACGAGAGGGCTCTTGAAAGAGTTGATGGCAGCACTACGGGACGGAGACCGGACGGTCACGACCGCGGCCGATCACCTGGAGACGCTCCTCGTGGTCGAGGCCTGCGTCGTCTCCGCCCGGGAGCAACGCTGGGTGCGGCTCAGCGAGCTTCGTTAACGTCATGCGGGTTCCGATCTACGAGCCGAAAGCCGAGTACCTCGCGTCACGATCCGCCATCGACGACGCCATCCGGCGCGTCCTCGAAAGCGGCGTGTACACCGCAGGCCCGGAGGTCGCGGCCTTCGAGAGTGAGCTCGCGGAGTTCTGCGGCGTGGCGCACGCCGTCGGCGTCTCATCGGGCTCGGCGGCACTCGAGCTCTCGTTGGCCGCCTGTGGAGTCGGCCCCGGAGACGAGGTGATTACCGTCCCCAATACCGACATGTCGACGGCGTCGGCGATTATCCACGCCGGAGCCCGGGTCGTCTTCGCCGATATCGAGCCCGACACGCTCGTCATCGACCCACGGCTGCTCGAGCGGAAGTTGACGAAGAGAACGAGAGCCCTGTTGCCGGTACATTTGTTCGGGCAGATCGCGGACATGGACGCCGTAGCGGCGGTCGCGGAGAAGCACGCGCTCGCCGTCATCGAAGACGCCACCCTTGCCATCGGAGGCCGCTATCGCGACAAGATGGCTGGGACCCTTGGCGACGCGGGGTGCTACAGCATGAACTCCCGAAAGATCCTCAGTGCCGTCGGGGACGCCGGCGCCGTTCTCACCGAGAGCGATGAGCTCGCCACGACGCTCCGAAGTCTCAAAGACTACGGAAAGCGAGCAAAGCAGGACCGCGGTGCCATCTTGGGCGAGATAGAGGTGCTCCACGCCGGCTTCAACGCCCGGCTCGACGAGATCCAGGCAGCCATTTTGAGAGTCAAGCTAGAGGCACTTCCCGCGAGCCTCGAACGACGCCGGGCCATCGCCTCGCGCTACACCGAAGCATTCTCAGAGCTGAACGTCTCCGTACCGACGCCTGCCGCCCACGTGCAGCACGCCTACCGCGCCTACACGCTGCGGACGCACGAGCGCGCACAGAGGGACGGCCTCGCCGCGCACCTCACGGATCACGATATCGAGCCGGCAACCTATTACACCCCCCCGTTGCACCTCCAACCCGCCTATCGTGAGCTCGGCCACGCCGCCGGCGATTTTCCCGTAGCCGAGAGCGTCTCCGAGACGATGCTCAGTCTTCCGATCCATCCCAGCCTGACCGATGAGCAAGTCACTTGGGTGATCGACGCCGTGACCGCCTTTCTCCGATAGCGTCGACGGGGCGTGTCGCTGGTCCCCCGACCGGCGCGTTTGTTACAGTCGCCGAACGCATGCTCGATCTCGCCAGGACTTCCGCCTTCCTGCTCGCCGCCGTTACGCTGACGGGCTCGAGCGCGAGTGCTCAGTGGGTCGAGATCGAGACACCGCATTTTCTCGTCTTGAGCAACGTGGACGTCCGCACGGCGCGCAACGTCGCCCTCGAGTTCGAGCAAGCGCGTGAAGTGTTCCTGGCCGCGATGGACGCCGATATGGACAGCGAGCTTCCGGTCGTCATCTTCGCCGTCGCCGACAGCGATGACCTGAGAACGCTCCTCCCCGGTATCGGTGAAGAGCTTCCCGTCGGGGTGTTCGGGAACTCACCGGACAGACGCCGGATCGCGGTGCGATTGGACGTGCCTCGCGACCAGCGTTTTGCGACGCTCTACCACGAATACCATCACCTCTTGTTCCGCTCGGCGTCGAAGCGAGCGCCCATCTGGCTCATCGAGGGACTCGCCGAGTTCTGGTCGAGCATGGTGCCCTCTCCGGGCGGTGGACTCGAGATTGGCCGGCCCAGCCCCGCGCACCTTCGCACGTTGAGTCAGTTGAAGATGGCGCCACTCGAGCAGCTCCTCGCGTTCCGAGGCCGGGTCCACGACCAGCCGCGCGAGACCATACATCTCATCTACGCCCAGTCATGGGCGCTCGTCCATCACCTCATGCTGGGCACCGGAGCCGACGCGCGCGCCACACTCGACAGCTACATCCAGCTCATCGATGCCGGCGGCGACGCGGTGACGTCTTTCGAGTCCACCTACGGCCCGATCGCGTCGGTAGAGCAAGAGCTGTCGGACTATCTCGACCGCACGATGTTCCCCGCCATGACGGTCGACTTGCCCGAGCCGCCACCCGCCTCCGAGTTCCGCACGAGGGACTTGAGCGACGCCGACGCCGACGCGTTCGTCGGAGGCTTCATCGCGAATGGCCCCTGGCCGGACTTCGCACAAGATCACCTCGAGCGAGCGCTCGAGCTCGAACCCTCCTCGACGACGGCGATGGAGGGCATGGGGTTCCTGAAGTTTCGACAAGGCGATTTCGAGAGTGCCGAGAGCTGGTTCGACCAAGCGGTCGCGTCGGATCGCACGAGCTACCTCGCGCACTACTTCCGTGCCGTGCTGGCGATGAGACGCCCCGGGACCAGCGAGTCCGTAGAGGCAGGCCTGCGCCGTGCACTCGAGCTGAACGCCTCCTTTCCTCCCGGCTTCGTCGCTTTGAGCGCGCTCGTCGCCGAAGACGAAGATCGACTCGACGAAGCGCTCACGCTCGCCGAGCAAGCCACGGTCCTCGCTCCCGACGCGGCGCCCACATGGATGAACCTGGCCGATATTCTCGAGCGGCTCGGACGGGACGAGGAAGCTCGACAGGCGAGCGAGCGCGCCCGAAACGGCGAGACGTACTGGTGGAGTAACGACTCGAAATCGCCGGGAACCACTCACTAGCCTCGGGTGTCTAAATCTCCAGACAGGAGGTTCTCACCATGCCCGCCTCACGAGAAGACGCGCCACAAGTTCGCTCAGAGATAAACGTTACGCCGCTCGCAGACGTCATGTTGGTCCTGTTGATCATCTTTATGGTCATAACCCCGCTACTGGGCACGAGCGTCGACGTCGATGTGCCGGAAGCGGCCGCGTCCACGGAACATCCAGATAACGAGGAGACGCTGACCCTCGCTGTCAAAGGAGATGGAACCGTCTTTCTGAACCAAGACCCGATTGCGCGGCGAGAGCTGCCGACCATCCTAGAGGCTCGTTTGCACGGACGAGCCGATCGAGTCCTCTACGTGAAGGCGGACCGCAATTTGAGCTACGGCGAAGTGCAGGCGTTCATGGAAGAGTGTCGAGCAGCCGGCGCATCGGAGGTCGCGCTCATCACGCGCGCGAAGGAGGAGCCGTAGTCGTAGCCCTCGCCCGAATAGCTATGAAGCGTCAGTCAGGATCTTCCAGATCTTCTCCGGGGTCAACGGAGTATCGACATGGGTGACGCCCAGATGTGAGAGCGCGTCGACGACGGCGTTCACGACGGCAGGGGTCGAGCCAATCGTCGCGGCTTCGCCGATGCCCTTGACGCCGAGCGCGTTCAACGGCGACGGAGTCTCCGTCCGGTTGGTCTCGTAGGCCGGCAGCAGGTCTGCCTTCGGGAGCGCGTACTCCATCAAGTTGCCCGTCAGCAGGTTCCCGGATTCGTCGTAGACGGTTTGCTCCCAAAGCGCTTGGCCGATTCCCTGAGCGATACCCCCATGGACTTGTCCGTCCACGAGCAGCGGGTTCAACACCTTGCCGCAATCGTCCACGGTCACGAAGCGCCGGATCGAGATCTCCCCGGTCTCGCGATCGATCTCGACGACAACAGCGTGCGCGCCGAAGGGATAGGTTTCTCCCGAAGGCTTGTACTCACGCGCATCGTCGAGCTTTCCCTCGAGCTCGGGAGGAAGATCGTCACGGTTGCCGAGCGCGGCAACGTCGCGCCATCCGACGGTACGCGTCGGGAGTCCGGCGACGTGGAACTTGCCGTTCTCCAGGCGAATGTCCGCGGCACTCGCTTCGAGCAAATGCGCCGCTAGATGTTTCGCGCCTTCGCGAACCGCGCCGGCACTCTCCGAAACGGCCATCCCTCCGACGGCGGCGCTGCGGCTCCCCATCGTGCCGATGCCTTTCGGAACGACGCCCGTGTCGCCAAAGACGACGGTGACGCTCTCCATCGGGATCTGAAGCGCATCGGCCGTGATCTGCGCCCAGCTCGTCGCGTGTCCCTGTCCGTGAGGCGAAGTACCGCTGAGCACCATGACGTTCGCATCCGCGTCCACGCGGACGGTCCCGTGCTCCCAAGGGCCGAATCCGCAAATCTCAACATAGCTCGCGATGCCGACCCCCAGAAGGGGACGTCGCCCGTCGGACTCGCGTCGACGCGCTTGTTCCTCGCGCACGTTCTCGTAGTCGACTTCCAGGAGCACCTTGTCGAGCGCTCTCTGATACTCCCCGCTGTCATAGGTGAGCCCGGTTTGGGTCTCGTAGGGGAATTTCTCCGGCGGGATGAAGTTTCGCCGCCTCAGCTCTTCGGGCGATAGGCCGAGCTTCGTCGCGAGAAGGTCGACGCCGCGCTCGAGCAGGTAACATGCCTCGGGACGACCGGCGCCGCGATAGGGCTCGCTCCAAACCTTGTTGGTCAAGACGCCGACCGCTCGAGCGCGGATGTTCGGGATCTCGTAGACGCCGGACATCATGACGCCGGTGAGCGGCGGAATGATGGGGGTGACGCGGGTGAAATAGGCGCCGCAGTCCATCGTGAGGTCGAGGTCGACGGCCGTGATACGTCCGTTCGCATCCGCGGCCAACGTCAACACACCTTGCTGGTCACGTCCATGGCTCGTCGCGAAGTAGTCCTCACTGCGGGTCGCGGCCCAACGGACCGCTCGTCGCAGGCGACGCGCCAGTAGAGCCACCAACGCCTCTTCGCCGTAGACATTCGCCTTCGCCCCAAATCCTCCGCCGACCTCCGGTGCGATCACGCGCACGCGGCTACGCTCCTCGCCGATCATGTCCGCAACGAAATCACGGATCTGATGAGGAATTTGGGTGCTCGCCCAAAGCGTGTAGCCGGACGCCTCGTCGTAGCGCGCCGCGACCGCGCGCGGCTCCATGGCATTCGGAACGAGTCGCTGGATGCGGGCGCGGAGCTCGACCGTCGCCGTGGCGGCACCGAGAGCAGCATCGACGTCGCCGCCGTGGAGCTCCCACACGAAACCGCGGTTATCCGGGCACTCTTCGTGAAGCGTCGGCGCCGCTTCCTTCGTTGCCTCCTCCGGGGTGGTGACGACGGCAAGCGGCTCATAGTCCACCTCGACCAAATCCACGGCATCGGCGGCGATATACGGGTTTTCTGCGACGACGACCGCTACCGGGTCACCGACATGTCTCACTTTGCCTTCGGCAAGAGGAAACCGGTCGAGCTCGTGCTTCTCCACGAACTCGCCTCCATCGGCTCCGAAAATGACCGGCAAGGGCAACTTCCAATATGGCTTCAAGTCGTGCGCCGTGAAGACGCTCACGACCCCGTCGAGCGCCACGGCTCGAGACGTGTCGATGGCACCCAAGGTCGCATGGGCGTAAGGACTGCGGACGAAGGCGACCGTCAACGCGGAGGGCAGCTCGATGTCGGCGACGTAGCGCCCCTCCCCGGTGATCAGAGCCGGGTCCTCGCGACGCTTTACCTTGGCGCCGATGAACTGCGGAATGGCTTTCGGCAATGTTTCACCCTTTCACGACTGGCGACCGTCCGCCAACGCCGGCTCGCACGATCTCAATCCGGCTCTTGGCGAGCTCGATTATGGCAGATCCCGGAGGCGAATTTGCGGCCGTCCGACATGAGCTGCGATACTCAAAGCTAGTGCGCATCGGTTTCATATTCTTCGGCGATCTCCAACAGATCACGGGCGGCAACGTCTACGACAAATTTCTCGTGGACCATCTGGCCGCGAACGGACACGAAGTCGACCTCTTCGCCGTGCCCGAGCAGAGCTACGCGCATCACCTCACCCATAACACCTCGTCGGATCTCAGTCGCGCGCTCGACGGGCGGAGCTACGACCTGTTGCTGCAAGACGAGCTCGCGCATCCGTCCTTGTTCCGGCTCAATCGCGATCTCAAGCGGAGCCTCGGGGCTCCCATCGTTTCCGTGGTCCATCATTTGCGCTCGAGCGAAGACTGGCCCGCGCGAGAAAAGCGCCTCTACCGGCGCGTCGAAGAGCGCTATCTGGAGACGATCGACGGGTTCGTATTCAACAGCGAGACGACCCGAGAGTCGGTGGAAGCCATCCTCCAGAAAATTGCCTGGAGCATCGTTGCGACACCGGGCGGCGACCGGCTGCCCGCGCTCCTGACGCGGAGCCAGATCGAAGAACGCGCGCGCGAGCCCGGCGAGCGAAAGCTGCTATTCGTCGGTAACTTGATCGAGCGCAAAGGGCTTCACGTCTTGCTCGACGCGCTCGCCGAGCTAAAAGACGAGGCCTTTCGTCTCGACATCGTCGGACGTGATGACCTGGATCCCGACTACGCCCGAGAGATGCAGGCCAAATGTGCGCAGCTCGGACTGACGTCGAAGGTGCAATTCTCGGGAGCGCTCGACGGAGAGGCTCTCGCAGAGCGCTACCGGCGCAGCCACGCCCTCGTTGTTCCGTCACTCTACGAGGGCTTTGGCATCGTCTTTCTCGAAGCGATGGGCTTCGGACTCCCCGTGATCGCGGGCGGGGGCGGCGCCAGCGACGAAATCGTTCGCCACGAAACCACGGGGCTCTTGGTCCAACCGCACGACATCTTCGGACTCGCCATTCAACTCAGGCGTCTCATAGAGGACCAGCAATTGCTGGCACGATTGAGCACGGCGGCATTGGAGACTTTCGCGACCCACCCGACGTGGCAGCAATCGATGACGGCGATCGAGTCCTTTCTCATCGAGGTCGCGTCGAAGAAGACGTGAGCATCCTCATGCCTACCAACAGGCCGATCCCGCTAAAGACGACATCGCGAAAGCGTACGACGAGGACGACGCCCACGGCCATTTCCGCAGCGAGGCCCAAGTTGCGAAACACGACGACCTGACTCGCTTCGAGAACCCCGAGCCCTGCGGGTAAGAACAAAAGGTAGGCGATCCGCGACGCAACCCAGCCGACGAGGACTTGCCGAAAGTCGAGCCCGGCTCCGAGAAAGGACACGACGAGCGAGTACTCGAGCACGACCAAAGACCAGCTGAGACCCGACGCAACAAGAGCGAGCACGACGTGTTTCGGCCGTTCTCTGCAAAAGCGCCCGGCATAGGCTTCGCTCGTCCGCACGACCTCCCGCCGCACGAGAGCGGAGAGAGGCTTCCGGCCGCTCGCGAGAGCGACGAGATAGGCGAGGGGGACGCTCACGAAGACCGCGAGAAAGAGCGCACTTCTTCCGGTCGTTACCATCAGTGCCGCCGCCGCCAGAAACCCCAGATGGACGACGCCTTCGAACAGGCGATCGAGCCCCACGGACGCGATGGCGACCTCCCGCGGGAGGCCGTGCCTCTTCTCAGCGAGGATCACTTGCACCGGCTCGCCGCCAATGAGTGGGCCCGGAGTGAAATAGGCGAAGCCAAATGCCGCGAAGCGATAGAGGCAAAGCTGCAGGAAACCGAGCGGGTGGCCCAGTCCGTCGAGAATGATCCACCACCGGATCCCGAAAACGAAGAGCGCGCCGATATTGACGACGACGAGGGTCGCGACTTCCCATCGCTCGAGCCCGCGGACGAGCTCCCACGTCGCGGTGAAATCGACGCTTCGCAAGACCCAGAGCAGGAGCCCGATGGCAGCGAGCCACAGAAGGGCACGCCAGCCCCGTGGGGCTCTCATGCGGTGCGGGTCAGACGTCCGGACACTTGCAACCAGTCGCGCAAGAACATCGCGAGGGTTATCCCTCCGAACAAGGGTGCCACCGCAAAGGTCAGTGACGTCGGTACGGGCGGCCACAGCGAGACACTCAAGAAACCCATTTGGACTCCGGCGAGCCAGCGCCGGTACGAGCTAGGGGCGAGTGTCTCGACCACACGGCCGTGACGTTCGCGCCACCAAATTCCAGCGACGAACACGTAGCGCGCAAGGCCTATCGATAGATACCAGGCAGGGATCTTTCCAAAGTGGATCGCGACCGCGCTCGCGACCAAAATCCCCACGGCGTCGAGCTCCATATCGAGCCGTGCTCCGAGTCGGGTCGTCCGACTGAAAGCTCTCGCGATCCGGCCATCGACGTTGTCGAGAACGGAGGCCAGGGAGTAGCCCACGGCGGGAACGAAAACAAGCGGGCCCTGCGGGATCGGAACGAAAAAGAAACCCGCGACCGCTGCCAGCAAACAACCGCGAAGGAGCGTCACTGCTGTTGGCAGGCCCAACGACGGTATCAGCGCATCGCCTCCGCGGGCACGGTTGTCCTCCAAGTGATGGAAAAGCAGCCAGAGACAGTAGACCCATACCGAGAACGACCCAATCAGCCATCGAGGCTGCGAGACCCCCAGCAAGAGGATGCACCCACCCCCGGCGAGCGCCACCCCGAGCGATTGTCGGCGGAGGGTCGTGACTGCAGGGCTCATGCTTATGGGTCCGTCGCCAGCGTTGCGACGTCGCCACTATCGTAGATCTCGACGAAGCGTTCGAGAAAGTCGGCCATACGCAGCGCGCTCGGTTGTAGCGGGACGAGTCCGGACGTAAATCCCACCGCCTCGAACGCCTCGACCAGATCGGGTTTCTTGGAGAACACGTGGATCGGAACCGCCCAGCTGTCGTTGTTGTGGGTCACGAGCTTTGGCGGCTGATGGTCGCCAAGCACAATCGTCAACGAATTCTCCGGGACATAGCTCGTAAGGAAACCCTCGACGACATCGAGCTCGTAGCGGAAGGATTCGACATACCACGACGAAAGCTCCCGTATATCGCGATAAGCGTCGTGCGCCACGGATTTCATCCCGACGTCGAAGGCCGTGCCGTCGTCGAAGCGTGACCAGTCATCGACATATTCCGGGATCGGAAAGTACGGGATGTGGGTCATGATGAGAGAGACTTTCGCGAATACGGGCCCGGTCGCGTTATCGATCTCTTCTTGGAACAAACGGTGAAGTGTGAACTGATCGGGGATCTTCCACCACCCTATCGGGGGGCCGTCATAGTCGAGCTCATCGAACGCATAGATCTCGTCGAAGCCGAAGAACTCCCCCTCCGGCCAATACCACTTGATCCCGGGCTCCGCGGCCACTGTCCGATACCCTCGATCACGAAGTACGGAAACGAGCGTGGCGCGATCCGAGTCGACCAGCGCGTCGTAGATATGTTCCGAGTCCACGTGGACGCCGCTCAGAAGGGACGCATGCGCTCTCCAGGAGCCGCCCCCGAACGTCGGCGACTGAATCTGGGACGAGCGAAAGTGATAGCCGGCCGCGCCGAGCCGCTCCTCGAGCTGTTGATAACGTCCCCTCAGGGCGTCGAAGTGCTGGCTATCCTCCAGCAGCGTCACGCCGTAGGACTCGAGGAAGATAAGGAAGACGTGAGCGCCGCCGAGACGATCGAGGCTCGCGTTCAGATGCTGCGCCGGCCACTCGATCGTCTCGAGTGCGACTTTCTCGGCTTCCCCTACCCTCAGGTTGCGGACTTGCTGCGCCACCATCGAGCTCGTCGTGAAGGCGAGCCGGTTTCCCGGCAAGACGCCAAACAGCACGAGCGCAGCCGGAATGCCCATAAGGGCGACGCGCCGTGGTCGGGCGTTCTCGAAGACGCGCTCCCAGACGACGAGTCCTCGATTATTCAGCCAGATCGCCGCGATCGATAGCAGGAGGACCACCGAGACGATGGCGAGGCCGGTCGACAACGTAAGGGCCTCCCAGAACATCGCGAACACCCGGTGGAGATGCGGAAAGTCGCCGTGCAAATTGAACGCCCGGCCGAGGACACCGTACGCGGTGACGTCGACGTAGCGCACCAGGCTGAGCGCGAAGATGGCGAATGCGAGAAGGGCGCGGACAGCGCGGTGTAGATGCCGCCCGAAAGTGACGACCGAGGCCAGCACGAACAGAAGGACGCATGTTTCGATCGACAGCTTCGCCACCGGCCGCAGGATGGGCGTCGACGGGACGTTCTCGAAGCTGAATAGAAGGTTGAAGTAGACGAGGAAGAAAAGCGGAACGAGAACCGCGCGCAGGATCGACGGAGCATCCGTCCGGCTCAAACGGCTACCTCCGGTGCGCCTCGAGCTCGATGATGAGCTCGACTTCGTCGCCGACGAGCCCGTCAGCGACTCCGTAGGTCAACCCGAACTCGCTTCGGAGAAAGCTCCCCCTCGCGGACATCCCGGCGACGTACGGGCTTCCCGGCAACGGCGACTCGCCGCTCTTGTTCCAGGTCACCGACAAAGACAAAGGGCGCTCGACGCCCACGAGGGTCAGTCTGCCCTCGATAAGGCCTTTGCCGTCGTCGAGCTGTCCCGAGCCCGCCTCGAACACCATTTCCGGAAACGCATCGACGTCGAGAAAGTCGGAGCTTCGCAAGTGGCGGTCCCGATCGTCGACGCTCGTGAAAACACTCGCCGTCTTGACCACGACGCGGACATCCGACAGCGAGCCGGTCTCCTCATCGAAATGAAAGCCGCCCGACGCTTCGCGGAACATCCCGAAAACCTTCGCGAACCCGACATGCTCGACGAGAAACCCTACCGTCAAGTGCGCCGGATCGATCTCGTAGCGATCCGACTCAGCAGCGGCCGAGCAGTTGAGAACCGTTAGTAGGGCTACGAGCGCCGCTCTCATGGTGGCCCATGATAACTCACGCTTTTCGCCATACGCGGTATCGATAGCGGATCCAGCCCCGTTTCAAGCACGTACGGAGCGCACTCCCTCCCGACAAACTTCGAAAGCGATCTCCTCTCGCTCCGAGAGGCGTTGCCAAAGCGACGAAGCCGCGAAGGAGCCGGTCACGGGGCCGATCCAGCTCTAGAAGTGGAGTCCAGTCACGATCCTCCTCGAGCTCCAAACCTTCGCGCCGCGCCGCTTCGTCCGCCGCTACCGGTGTCGACAGCGAGCTCGCGAGCCAGCCGCTCTCGAACGCACGCACGGGTCGTGGCCGATCTTCCGTCGCGAGGAAATCGTCGCACAGGGCGAGACACCCTCCTGAGACGAGCGCGCGGGCGACGTTGCCGAAAAAAGACTCGGGGCTTCCGCCGTGCACGAAAGATTCGACGCCGAACGCGAAGTCGAGGCTATCGGGCAGCGGGTCGGAGCA
>Ga0315338_1001209_pt1 | contig 35761 bp, 27 predicted proteins | sample ASW8metaG_FD_204518 | JGI IMG/M metagenome (GOLD analysis project Ga0315338, IMG submission 204518) | Ammonia-oxidizing marine archaeal communities from Monterey Bay, California, United States - ASW #8 | ecosystem: Environmental > Aquatic > Marine > Coastal | place: USA: California | collected... | reverse complement strand
CGTAATGAACAGTGCTGGAGTCCGCCTGCCCCTCGAGAGTTACCCTCTCCAGGCATTGGTTTCGGAACCGGTGAAGCCGATCTTGCCTTGTGTGGTCATGTCCAACACCGTGCACGCCTACATTAGTCAATCCGACAAGGGAGAACTAGTGATCGGCTCTGGCACGGATCAGTATACGTCCTATAGCCAGCGTGGTGGCCTTCCGTTGATCGAACACACGGTTGCGGCGATTTGCGAGGTGTTTCCGATATTCCGGCGCATGCGCATGCTGCGAAAGTGGGGCGGCACTGTCGACGTAACCCCTGATCGGTCTCCGATCTGCGGAAAAACACCTGTCGATCGCCTCTACGTAAATTGCGGGTGGGGGACGGGTGGGTTTAAGGCGACGCCCGGCTCGGCCCATGTTTTTGCGCACACGATCGCAAACGATGAGCCGCATCCGATCAACGCGCCCTTTACCCTCGATCGGTTCAAGACCGGGCGACTAATCGACGAAGCGGCCGCTGCTGCCGTCGCACACTGAGGAGCAGACTATGTTACTGATCCATTGCCCGTATTGTAACGATGAGCGTCCGGAACTCGAATTTTCCTATGCGGGCGAAGCTCATATCGCACGGCCAGAGGCCCCTTCATCTTTGACTGATGATATTTGGAAAGATTATCTCTTTGTTCGAAGCAATACGCGTGGAATACATCTGGAGCGATGGCGCCACATCCATGGATGCGCTCGATTTTTCAATGCGGCCCGTGACACGGTTACTGATAAATTCCTAAAAACATACAAGGCAGATGAGCCTCGACCCTTGAACGAAGAGTTAAAGGGCCTGGAACAATGACCGCTTTTCGGATTCCCCAGAAGGGTCGCGTCGATCACATTAAAGCCGTGAAGTTTAAATTCGACGGCCAGTTTTATGAAGGTTGTCAAGGTGACACGCTGGCTTCCGCGCTTTTGGCCAACGGTATCCATCTGATCGGCCGGTCTTTCAAATATCACCGACCGCGCGGGTTTGTGACGGCCGGATCGGAGGAGCCAAATGCTCTTGTTGGTACCTTCCGGGGCGCTGGCCGATTTGAACCGAATACCCGAGCTACAGTTCAGGAGATTTACGAAGGTATTGAAGTAATCAGTCAAAATCGGTGGCCGTCCTTAAAATTCGATATGGGGGCTGTCAACGATGCGTTGTTTATGCTGTTTTCTGCAGGCTTCTACTATAAGACATTTATGTGGCCGAGAAGTTTCTGGGATAAAATCTATGAGCCGATAATCCGCTCCGCCGCTGGTTTAGGCGTGTCGCCGTCTGAACCTGATCCGGACGTTTACGCGTCTCGCTATCATCATTGCGACATTCTGATTGTTGGGGCAGGGCCGGCCGGGTTGGCGGCAGCTCTGACGTCGGCCCGCGCTGGTGCAAGCGTCGTACTTGTTGATGAGAACGCGGAATTTGGCGGCTCGCTGTTATCGGAAGACAACGCGGAAATCGATGGCCAGCCGGCCTGGAATTGGTTGGCAGGGGTACTCGATGAACTGAACAGCGCACCAAATGTTCGAATGATGACGCGAACAACGGCCATTGGATACTACCATCAAAATATGGTAGCCCTATCACAGAAGCTTACGGATCACATGCCCATCCCTCCGGAGGGAGCACCCCGTGAACGGATGTGGCGTGTGCGCGCCAAGGAAGTCATCTTAGCGCAAGGTGCCATTGAACGCCCCTTGGTATTCGATGGTAATGATCGACCAGGCGTTATTCTAGCCGGAGCAGCGCAGACATACTTGAACCGATATGGTGTCAAAGTTGGTGACAGAGTTGTGGTCGTGACCTCTCACGATAGTGCTTGGTACAGCGCGTTTGACCTAGCCGACGCCGGAGTTCACGTGCCGGCTGTAATTGACACTAGACATGAAGTTTCAGTTCAGCTTGTTAGGGCCGCGACGGAGAGAGGGATGGAACCTCTTACTGGATTTACGGTGACCTCGACGACAGGGCGGCTGCGCATAAACTCAGCGCAGATAAATCCAATTTTACGTGATCGTTCCGTTGGCACTAGTCGTAGGATCAAGTGTGATGCATTACTCATGTGTGGGGGATGGACGCCGTCACTACATCTCTTTTCACACACTAAAGGTTCATTGAAATGGGACACTGATGCAAAAGCATTCTTGCCTGGAGACAAGAAGGAAGCATGTCATATTGCCGGCGCGGGCCGAGGATTGTGGAGTATTGGAAGCGCGCTCGAGGATGGAGTAACAGCAGCAGTTAATGCTATTGAAGCGATCGGCTCAATGGCGAGCCGTCTCTCCTTCAACGTTACGCACGACCACTCGGGTAACGGTGTTACCCACAAGGAACTTCCGACTGACCGCAATAGCGGTAAAGCCAAGGCATTCGTCGATTTCCAAAATGACGTGATGGCAAAGGATGTTCGCCTGGCGGTGCGCGAAGGCATGCTCTCCATTGAGCATATCAAGCGTTACACGACGACGGGGATGGCGACGGATCAGGGGAAGTTGTCAAACATGAATGGCCTTGCCATTGCGGCCGATGCCGTGGGCAAGGAAGCCCCTGAAGTTGGCTTGACGACATTCCGTCCGCCATACACACCGACCACTTTCGGAACATTTGCCGGTTATCACAAAGAGGAACATTTCGAAGTCACCCGAAAGACCCCTGTCGATAGTTGGGCTGAAGAAAATGATGCTGTATTCGAGCCGGTCTCGCTGTGGCGGCGCGCCTGGTACTTCCCGCAACCTGGCGAAGATATGCACGCCGCTGTTGCCCGGGAATGTCGGATGATCCGCGGATCGCTTGGCATGTTTGATGCCTCGACTTTGGGGAAAATCGAAATCATTGGTCCAGACGCGGTCGAATTCATGAACCGTATGTATACGAACCCGTGGACCAAACTTGGTTTTGGACGCTGCCGTTATGGATTGTTTCTGGGCGAAGACGGCTTTATCCAGGATGACGGTGTTGTCGGTAGGCTGTCGGAAGACAAGTTCCATGTCACCACGACGACTGGAGGTGCAGCCAACGTATTGAACATGATGGAGGACTACCTTCAGACCGAATGGCCAGAATTACAGGTGTGGCTGACATCGACGACCGAGCAATGGGCCACCATCGCTCTCAATGGCCCAAATGCTCGCAGACTCCTAGAGCCGCTTGTGGAGGGTCTGGATATTTCCGAGAGTGCCTTCCCCCATATGTCGGTTTCCGAATGCACAGTGGCGGGGTTTCCTGCGCGTCTCTTTCGGATCAGTTTTACTGGTGAACTTGGCTTCGAGGTGAATGTGCCAGCGCGCTACGGTCGTATACTTTGGGAAACGCTTTTCGAAGCCGGCCAACAATTCGCAATCTGTCCCTACGGCACGGAAGCGATGCACGTTCTTCGTGCCGAGAAAGGTTTCATCATTATCGGGCAAGACACCGACGGCACGGTGACGCCGGACGACGCCGGTATGAGTTGGGCCGTCGGCAAGAAAAAGATCGACTTCGTTGGCATGCGCTCCCTGCGGCGCCCCGACATGCTGGCAAAAGACCGTAAACAGTTGGTCGGGCTTCTCACCAAAGACCCCAAGATCGTGCTTGAGGAGGGAGCACAAATTGTTGCCGATCCTGCGCAATCGATTCCAATGAAGATGATCGGTCACGTGACCTCTTCATATTGGAGTGAAGCTATGGGGCGTTCCATCGCGTTGGCCCTCGTCGAGGGGGGTCGGGATAAAACTGGACACGAGCTGTACATACCGATGCCCGACAAGACACATCCGGTCGAAGTGACGGGGAGTGTTTTTTATGACCCTGAGGGCAAACGCCTTAAGGCATAGATCGGGCGGAGAGAACAATGTCGAAACACAACATTAAGGATCATAGGAACATGGCTGTTGATACAGAAGGGCCGGTCAAAATTACCCTCACGCCCGATGTTGCACGTTTCAACCTTCGGATTAGGTCAGCTGATCTTGCGGCGGTAACAAAGGTTTTAGGGATCGAAATTCCTGCGCTTATCGAACAATGCAATGAAAACGGCACCCGCTCAGCATTGTGTCTCGGCCCCGATGAATGGGTTTTGTTCGCGGATAGTGAAGAAGCCTCTGATATTGAAGCCGCGTTCAGTGATATCTACTCCGACGTCCCTCACAGTCTGACCAACATCAGTGACCGTGAAATTACGATTGGAATTGACGGCGACCGTGCGGCTGAGATTCTGAGCGTTGCGTGCCCAAGAAATCTCGACGCCGTCGATATAGGGACTGGTTTCCGAACCATATTCAACGGCGTGCAGGTTGTCATACATCGCGATGCAGTTGATGTTTTCCGGCTTGATTGTTGGCGGTCCTTTTTTCCTCATGTCAGAGGCCTTCTGACAATCGCCAACAGGGAATTGTCAATCGGGCTCTAATGCCGGAATTGAGCAAAACAAAATCTGGGCATTGTCAAATTAGCTTGCGATGGACGCGAAGAAATCTCAGTGAAAATATTTAGGTCGCCGCACTAACACTTGCCTAAACGCAAAATGGTTCAGTGAGACAGTGCTTACGATGAGATCGAATGGTTAGATGATAAAAAGCCCCTAAAGATGGAATTTAAATGACGACAATAATTAAAATAAGCTGCCCAGATCGTAAAGGAATTGTTTCTGATCTTGCCGCTCGGCTTAATGTTCTAGGCTGCAATATTTTGGAAAGTTCACAGTTTTTTCAACCCGATACAGGGACTGTGCGTGAGCAAGGGCAGGGTCAGTTTTTCTTGCGCCTGGAATGCAGCACGGAAGACATAAATCTCGCAGACTTAGAAAAATCACTAGATGACTTCAGGACGGAGTTTTCGGCGGATGTTACCCTGACTTCCCCCCAACAAATCGTCCCGACCATATTGATGGTATCAAAATTTGATCATTGTCTTCAGGATATTTTATATCGTGTTCAGACAGGCGTTTTGCCTATCGAGATTATCGCTGTGGTCTCCAATCACGTGGACACCAGGGCAACAGTTGAAAGACTTGGTATCCCGTTTTACCTATGGCCAGTTACCAAGGAAACTAAATCAGAACAGGAAGCAAAACTCGACGAGCTGGTTGGCCGAACCAGGGCGGAACTGATAGTGCTCGCGCGATACATGCAGATATTGTCAGACAAATTTAGCTCGAAATATTTCGGCAAAATCATCAATATCCACCATTCATTTCTGCCTGCATTTAAAGGGGCAAAGCCGTATCACAGGGCATGGGAAAGGGGCGTGAAGCATATTGGCGCATCGGCTCACTATGTAACGGCAGATCTTGATGAAGGGCCTATTATCGAACAGGGGATAGAGCGTGTCAGCCATGCCTGTGATCCGGAAGAACTAATTAGACGTGGCCGTGATATTGAAGCCCGTACCCTGTCACAGGCTATCAAGCTGCATGCGGAGCAACGCGTTTTTATCAATAAAGGTCGAACGGTTGTTTTCGAAAATTAGGATTGAGGGTGCTGTCGAGAAGGGATTCTTCATTTCGCCAATTTTTACCCTGTTTTCAAAATTTGGTTCCCTGCTTTACAAATAATTTTCCCTGGTAACTTAGTTAGAGAATACAGATAAAAACATAATAAAAATAGGCAGTTATAGAGTATTTGATGAGGAATATGGCGTTGTCACATTAACTGATCAAAACCAAAATATAATAGTTATTCAAAATTTTATTTGTTGTTTTTCAATCGCTTGCGAGACTCCAAATTCTGCCAATTCGAAGAAATTGGTCAATTTTTGAGTTAATGTGACAATAGCGGAAATATCCGGGCCTCGTTCCGCCAGAAGATCTTCAATATCTCGATAGCTAACTGTAAACCGAGTGTACAGCCAGACTGCATGTTGAATGATATGTGGTGGAAAACGATGCTGAGAATAGGAGGTTTCATTCATCGAAGAAGACTAATCCAACGTTGGTTTCGTTTCGGCCATACCGGCTGGAAGGCACGTTCAACTGAATCTATATTCGAAAGCTGGTTGCTAAGAATCCGTGAAAAAAATATAGTGCGAGCTTCGTCCTGGCACGACAAGGAATTTTCAACAATGTGATAGGATCTTATTTTTAACTGGGTTTGCAGGATGGCAATTACACCGAATATTTCAAAAGGCAAACCTTCTCTTCGTGTCCTGGGAACCTCGGTTACTCTGATAGAGCCGATCCGGAAACAGGCAGAGAAAGACCTGGGTATAAACCTTGATTTTACCATATTGGATGGCACGGAAGCACAGCGGCGCGGTGCATTGCGCCCGGAAAGTTTTGATGTATATGATCAGTGGTTTCACGATCTGGATTTGATTTGGCCGGCGGGATCTATCGGTGCCATCGACATAAATCGGATTAATAATTGGGAACAAATTAATGCGCTTCCAAAAACTGGCCGATTGAACGGGAATGCCCGTACTGGGTTACATGGCGATCCAAGTAAGCGGTTATATGTTCAGCTCGATGGCTCCCTGGGGAGAACTCCCTCCGACCAAATCAGCATGTTGCCGACAGTCCACAACGCAGATAGCTTCGTCGTGCCTGAGAATATGACCGATGAAGTGACGAGTTGGGCCTGCCTTCTGGATACTAAATGGGCCGGGCGTGTCGTTCTCCAGCGCGATGCTGCCATTGGGTGCTTGGATGTTTTACTCGCGCTATCGGCCAAACGCGAATTTCTGGCTGCGGATATTGGGAACCTTGAGCTTGAAGAAATTGACGAGCTTGCGAAAATATTGCGCAATTATCGTACCAAAGGCCATTTCAAGAGTATTTGGGCAGACGAAATTGACGCTATCGAGGTTATCGATGGAAATACGCCCGTTATTGGTTCGATGTGGTGGTCAGGATTGATTGCTCTTCGTGCCAAGGGAATTCCGGTTTCGATGGCAACTCCTTCGGAGGGATACCGGGGTTGGTTTGGAGGCATTGCATTATCTAATCGTTTGGATGAGCGAACACTGGATGCTGCCTATGAATACCTTAATTGGTGGCTTGATGGACCAGCAGGAGCACTGGCGACACGTAACGGCGCCTATATGTCCAATCCACAGGCATCGCGACCGCATCTTTCTGAAGCGGAATGGGATTTCTGGTATGAAGGTAAACCTGCCCGTGAAATTGTCCGGAACACTTTTGGCGTTCCTGTCTTCAAGGTAGGAGATATTCGCTCAGGAGGCGCGTATGAAGAGCGTATGTCTAAGGTAATTGTCTGGGACACAATTATGGACGAGCATAACTATCTTGTTCGCCAATGGGATTATGCCTTAGGACTGTAAGATCGGATCGCTTCAATATTTTTGTTTGACGAGAAATTGGGGTAATTCAGGTTCTACAAACACGGAGAAAGTTTTTAAGCGCCGCCGACTCCGGGTCGCGGCCAGAGTGATATGCTGTTCCAATGCCTGAGCCGCCATATCATACGCGCCGCGCATGACGTAATCCAGAACGATGATATGTTCCCGTATGGCGGCACGGGGAGGTGTTGATTTAACAGTCGTAAAAAAGAGACTATTAATAACCAGGGATGACTGGCTTTGATTAATCATCCCGAGCAATATTTTGTTTTTTGATCTTGAAAGCAATTCGACATGAATATCTGTTTCAAGTTTTTCACAGAGATTTAAATCGCGGTCCGACCCTTGCCCAAGGACAGTTTGGGCTCTCTCCCACATGGCCTGAATATCAGTTAGCGGGGTTACTTTTGCGCTTTCAATAAGAGCGAGTGGCTCCAATTTGCTTCTAATGGCATAGTAATTGTCTACATCCCGTGTTGTGAGGGGACCTAAGTGCCAATGAGCTCTTTCTCCTTTATTTACCAAGCCTCGCTGATTTAGTCGTGACAATAATTCACGGATAACCGTTCGGCTGACACCATAGTGATCGGCCGCTAATTGTTCATTAATTTGATAAACTCCGAACGGTAGGGCGCGGAGCAGCGCATTTTCAAAATCCCCGGCAATTCTTTGCGAGATCATCCTCGGCTGCTTGGGTAAGTCGTCAGTATTTTGAAGTCCAAGATGCCCTAATGTTAGGGCGATCCGCTGAGGCTTATCATTATCCGATGCGCCAGCGACAATATAGCCGCGCCCTCCAAACTGTTTAAGCACCCCTTTTTCGAAAAGCTCCGCTAAGGCTTTTCTGACCGGCGTTCTGCTGGTGCCACATAATCGTGCGACCGGTTCCTCGGTAAGGACGGTATTGGCCACAAGGTTTCCGTTTTGAATTGCATTTAACAGCAGTTCTTCGATTTCAAGATATCGGGGTGGTGGACGTTTTGTGACTAGGGCGTTGTTCGTTTTCATAAGGCTACATCTCATGGCTGAAAAACAGATTCAAGAATAGCTTTTTTACGGCTTACATGCTCGAAAACAAATATAGGTTGTAAAAACGATCTTTGCATACAAAAACCTTATAAAAATAGAAAATATGGAGCATTTAAAATTATTTTACATATTTAAATTGACTTTCGAATACAAAATACATTATTTATCAAAAACAATGCAGCAATAAAAATTAGATGTGTGAGGGAGCGGCTGTAATGATGGAGCTAAAGGGGTTAGGAAAATTGTATGCCGGTAAACCGGCGATCAGCGATTTATCTTTGTTCATCGATGACAACGAGTATTTGACGCTACTAGGTCCCTCTGGCTCCGGTAAATCGACCCTGCTACGGTTGATTGCAGGATTGGAGCACCCGGATGAAGGGGCTATTTTTCTTGACGGTGAAGACCTTAATGAGCGCCCCGCTCATTTAAGAAATCTTGGCTTTGTTCAACAAAAATATGCACTTTTCCCACATATGACGGTGTTCGAAAATGTCGCATTCGGACTGAGATACCGCCATAGAAATCCTCTGGAGGACAGTGCGAAGATCCAGACACACGTTAGAAATATGCTCGAACTTGTCGGGCTGTCTGATCTGGAAAATCGAAGGGTAGGGCAGCTTTCAGGAGGACAAAAGCAACGTGTTTCCCTTGCCCGCACCCTTGTGTGTGAGCCGAAAGTCTGTCTGCTGGATGAGCCGCTCGGTGCGCTTGACGCGAATCTAAGAGAGCGAATGGCAATTGAGCTGCGGCGAATTCGGGAGGCCTTGCAGGTAACCTTCCTGCATGTAACCGGAAACGAGACGGAGGCGCTTGCAATGGGGGACAGGGTGGTTGTTCTCGATAAGGGACGCATTTGTCAGGTAGACCGGCCGGAAACAGTTTTTGCAACACCTTCTTCAACTGCAGTCGCGAGATATGTAAACGCCTATAACCTTTTTTCAGGCGAAGGGTTGAAAGGCCGCTTCTCCTATTGTCATCACGAATTACCTTATTCGGGGGATGCCAGCCATGCCCAATATTACGGTATTCGATACGATCAGATGCAGATTTCTGCGGATAGGGCAGACGGAGCCAGCCTGGCGGCTAAATTTATCACCAGCGAATTTGAGGGTGCCCGCATAAAATATTTTTTCGAACGCCCGGATGCAGGAGTGTTCGAAGCTGAAATGCATCTTGGCGAGGGAGATCCCATGACCCTCGTCCAGGGTAAGGAATATCTTGTTTCCTGGAACCCCGAGCATGCCCTGCTTTTCGATTCTACTGGCTCAATCATGAACGGCTCTAGCCGAGCTGAGGTTCCCCAATGAAAGACACCAAAGTCTCCTATACAGACGGTTTGGGTACCGGTTCGCTAACCGGTTCGAAAAAAGACCGCCCAAAAAAGGAGCATTATTTCCTGATCGCTCCGGGTGTTCTTTGGATGGTTCTTTTTCTCATCATACCTCTTGCCATGATGGTTTATGTGAGTTTCTGGACACAAACCACTTTCGCCGTAAACCCGACACTGACAACCAAATCCTGGGTCACATTTTTTTCTACCGAAACCTATGTGGATGCTCTGTTCAGAACGGGGCGGCTCTGGCTGATTGTTTTGTTCCTGACATTTGTCATTGGTTATCCGGTAGCTCTATTCGTCGGTCAGCTTGTCCGCTCTGAAACATTGCGTACTGTTCTATTGGTTACATGCGTGATCCCGTTCTGGACATCTTTCCTGATCCGTGTGCTGGCATGGCGGCCAATGCTCGGCAAAGAGGGGGCGGTGAATATCCTGCTCCAAAAAGCCGGGCTGATTTCAACTCCAATCGAAGTGCTTTTGTTTACGGAAGTATCGGTGGTGATTGGTCTGGTTCAAATCTATGTCGTGTTCATGGTCGGCCCGATTGCATTTATGCTGAGCCGGATTGACCATAGTTTGCTTGAGGCCGCAAGAGATCTTGGAGCCTCGACCTGGACAATTTTCCGAAAGATTATCTTTCCCTTAAGCCTCCCGGGCGTCGCAGTCGGTGCAATATTTGTCTCAGTCATGGTACTGGGCGAATTTGCAACGCCTGCGGCGCTTTCCGGACGCAAAGTGAATTTACTCGGAAATATTATCGTAACCCAGGTCGGGTCGTTGAAATGGGCATTTGCGGCGGTTGTTGGTGTTGTCCTGACGGTTGTGATGGCCCTTGTCATCTCCGCCCTTCTTCGTGTTGTAAATCTTAGAAAAGAGTTGTGAGGCTCGGTCATGTATCATCTTAATGGACTCCGATGGGCGCTCGGTTGCTTCACCGCTTTGTTTCTGGTTTTTCTTTATGGGCCGTTTGTCGTGATGACAATTCTGAGCTTTCAGCAAGGACCGGAAGGTGGACCGCAGTTTCCCATAATCGAATGGTCGACATTCTGGTATGAGCATGTGCTTTCCATCGCGGAACCATCCAGGGTCGCCCCGTTGCCAATCGGCAAAGCACTGGCGCGATCCCTGACACTCGCTTTTGCAACAATGGTTGTATCCACGTTACTTGGCACTTTGTCCGCGCAGGCATTTCGCCGAAATTTCAAAGGATCCGGCTTTGTTTTTTACCTCATTGTCCTTGGTATGATGGTGCCCGGTGTGTTGCTCGGACTTGGTATGGCGCTGGTTTCAAGCCAATTTGGTATTGATCGTACTTGGTGGGGAACCGCCTTTGTTCTTCATGTCGTATATACATTTCCGTTCTCGTTTTTAGTAATGCTGGCGATTTTCAACCGTTTTGACAAATCGCTTGAAGAAGCTTCCTGGATGCTTGGTGTGGATCCAGTTAAAACGTTCCAAAAAGTTACATTTCCCATGATTTTCCCCGGGATACTCTCCTCTATGCTCTTCGCTTTTACGCTGAGCTATGACGAATTTCCAAGGACACTGTTTACCGGCGGATCCGAGGCGACCATGCCCATCGCAATCTATGGAACTTTTGCCGTAGAGATACATCCAAACCTGTTCGCATTTGGTGTTCTGACCACATTGGCCTCTTTCGTGCTCCTGACGATTTATGGCGTGTTGATGGCGCTTTCTGTCCGGCGATCAAAAATTAAAAGCGCCGGATTGCAGGAAGAGATTGCATGAAAAAACTGGCCGAAAAGCAAGCGATTGTGACAGGAGCAGGGGCCGGGATTGGCCGTGCTATCGCGATGAGATTGGCCGAGGATGGGGCAAAAGTCGTCGTTACGGATCTCAATGTCGCTGCTGCGCAGGAAACTGTGCAATTGATACTTGATCAGGGGAACGTGGCGTTGGCGGTAGAGGGAGATGTTTCCTGTCCAGGGGATGTCGAAAAGGCCTTTACCGCCTGTGAAGGAGTCTGGGGGCATTGCAATTTACTGGTTAACAACGCCGGTATAGTCCAGCAGACGGCATTTACTGAAATGACGGTTGAGGATTGGGACAAAATGATCTCTATCCATTTGCGAGGCTGTTTTTTGTTTTGCAGCCGGGCTGTGCCGAGCATGTGTAAAAATCGCGATGGCATTATCGTTAATATCACCTCTCAGCTGGGGCAGATTGGCGGTATCGAGCTTGTTCATTATTCAGCAGCAAAAGCGGGGATTATTGGCCTGACAAAGGCCTTGGCCCGAGAAATCTCTAATACTGGCGTCCGGGTAAATGCCGTGGCGCCCGGTCCCATAAATACGGAGCTGGTGGCGACACTTTCAGCCGAATGGCGCCAATCGAAAGCCAATGAACTACCACTGGGTCATTTTGGAGAACCGGAAGATGTTGCGGCAACCGTCGCGTTTTTGGCAACGGAAGATGCACGGATTTATGTAGGGCAAACACTGGGACCTAATTCCGGCGATGTCATGCTTTAAGGAGAAAACTACGTGAGAGAAAAGAAAACAGTCCTTATTACAGGCGCCGGTATCGGTATCGGAAAAGCGACGGCCAATGCATTTGGCACCGCTGGATATCATGTCATTGTTACGGACATTCTGAAATCCGAAGGGAAGCAGGTCGCGGAAGAGATATCCGACGCGGGCGGGAGCGCGGAATTTCATAAGCTTGACGTGACATCGACTGGCCATGTAAACGCCCTGGTCGCGTCAATCGAAAAAATGTCCGGTGCGCTGGACGTCGTCGTCGGCAATGCCGGGATTGCCCATAAAGTACCCTTGGGAGATATGACAGATCAAAAATGGGACGAAACATTCGACATAGATCTTAAAGGTATCTTTCGGGTTGCAAGAGCGGCAGCCCCAACCATGAGAGCTGCGGGACGGGGTGCGATAATAGCCGTCTCTTCAATTATGGGTGTTGCCTACGGCTGGGATGAACACGCTCATTATTCTTCGGCGAAAGCCGGTGTTTTGGGGCTTGTTCGTGGCCTTGCCGTTGAGATGGCACGCGACGGTGTCCGCGTCAACGGGATTGCGCCTGGATACATCAGAAGCGCCCAAACTCTTTCAGCGCAACATTCTCTTGGTCCGGAAGGGCTGGAAGAAGCAGCAGGTTTCATTCCCATGGGCCGTGTTGGCGAACCCGAGGAAATCGCCGACGTCATTTTGTTTTTAGCCTCCAACGCCGCCCGGTACATGACTGGTCAGACTGTGGTCGTCGATGGTGGGTTACTAGTGGGAAGATATTGACCAGTCACAATCGGTTTAACTCTATAATCAGGGAGATATTTAATGAACCAAAAATCTAAACTCAGTCGTCGACAGGTATTAGCCGGAGTGAGTACTGCTGCCATTGTTGGTGGATCTGGACTGCTAAACAGTCAGTTTGCATTTGCTGCTAATCTTGGCGATCAAAGCCTACGCACAGTTGGTTTGTCCGTGACTGTTCAAGAGCGGATATTGAATGATTTCAAAGAGCAATCCGGTGTTGGCAGCGTCAGCGGAAAAGCAGATATTTTTCCGAATACGCAGACGGAACTTTTATCCGGATCGAATGCTTATGACTGCTGGGAAACGATTGGTGAGCGTTTGGTGGCGATGACAGCAACCGATACCATTCGACCAGTTCCCACAAAGTCTCTTTCAAACTGGGGAAATATACGGAGTACATTTACCGAGATAGATCCAAAATTGGAGCCCAGTGCTCAGATTTCAGGACAAATTTGGGCAGACGCTGAAAAGACTGAACTATGGATGGTGCCCACGGTCTATAACTACGATTCCATCGGGTATCGTTCAGACCTCGTAAGTGCGGAAGAAGCAAATACTTGGACTGCTTTATTCGATCCAAAATTTAAGGGAAAAACGGGGCTTAATGTTGACCCGCTGATCGCCTTTGGACAAGCGATCCTGGCAATGAATTCACTAGGTCTTCTCGAAGTTTCCAATCCAGGAAATCCTAATACAGAGGAAATCGACGAAGCCGCTAAATTTTTGATTGCTAAGAAAAAAGAAGGTCAGTTCAGAGCACTTTGGGGTGATTTCGGGGAACTTGTTAATTTGCTGGCTTCCGGTGAGATGATTTTGGCGGACGCCTGGCAACCAGCCGTAATGGCGGTTAAAGCGCAGGGCGTCTCCTGTTCATATGCTGTGCCAAAGGAAGGCTATCGGGCATGGTCAATTGGTATTTCCGCAATGAAGAATTCTCAGAATATAGAGGCTGTTGAAGCTTATGCTGACTATTGGCTTTCCGGCAAGCCTGCGGTCACGGTATCAGAGCAGGGATATTATTCACCTACGACAAATGTAAAAGACGCCATGCCTGCCGACAAGTATGCGTTTTGGTATGAAGGCAAGCCTTGGGTGGGTCCTGCAGAACGAGGGATTAAGGAAGGCGATCTGCGAGATGGTGGTTCGTTGAAGGAGCGCTCTTCTCATGTCGCATACTGGCATCAATGGCCTGATGAATATAACCATCTGATCCAGCGTTGGGATGAATTCCTAAGCGCCTAACAGGGCAGGCAGGAGGTAGTGATATATAACCTCCTGCCGTCAAACCACTTGTGTTTCCGATTAAAAAATGAGCGGACAAAATGAGCGAATTTGATCTCGAGTTAATTAATCTTTCCAAGACGTATCCAGGCGGCGCGGTTGCCGTGAAAGGATTTGACCTTCAGGTCAGGCGCGGCGAGTTCGTTTCATTCGTTGGCCCATCCGGCTGCGGAAAAACAACAACCTTAAGAATGATTGCCGGGTTGGAAAGCATTACTTCCGGGCAGATAAAAATCCGTAGTGAAGACGTTACGAAAATACCTACAGAGCAGCGACCGACATCTACCATATTCCAAAATTATGCCATTTTTCCTCATATGACAGTTCGCCAGAACATTGAATTTGGGCTGAAGGTCAGGAAACTGCCTGCAAATATCGTCGTTAAGCGGGTTCAGGATATCTTGGATAAGCTTGATCTTGGTGATGTCGCAGAGGCCAAGGAGGACGCCCTTTCTGGCGGTCAAAAGCAGCGTCTTGCATTGGCACGCAGCCTCGTCATCGAGCCCGAAATATTGCTGCTTGATGAGCCGTTGGGCGCCCTGGACGCCAACTTGCGTAAGTCCATTCAGGAAGAACTCAAACTTTTGCAACGCAGTCTCGGAATTACCTTCATATTCGTCACTCACGCTCAGTCAGAGGCATTATCCCTTTCTGACCGGATCGTCGTTATGAATGCCGGTGAAGTTGAGCAGATTTCTGAACCCCTAGAATTATATACCAGGCCGCAGACGCCTTTTGTTGCAAAATTTATCGGATCAAACCTGATCTTTTCAGGAAATCTTGAGACGGAAAATGCAGCAAATACAATTGTTTCCACACAACTGGGTACTTTTGAAGGGATAGCGGCCTTCGATGGTTCAAGGAAAGCGAAGGGCGAAGACGTATCATTGGTTATTCCCTCCGAATTTGTCGAAGTTGTTCCTGCTGCAGAGCAAGCCAGTGCAAGTGATTTTAACAAGCTTAACGGGAAACTTATCGATGTTGTTTTTGTTGGCCGGGATGCGCATCTGTCGATCGTTCTGAATGACGATACAACGGTTCGACTACAAAGTGACGCGGCGGCGATACGATCACGCTCGCTCGATAGGGGCGGCTCGGTTGATCTTCAATGGCAAGTACAAAGAGCTACGATTGTTTCCGGGCACACATAACAAAACCAGTACAGCGAAGCTAGATACGCTGGCGAGACTAAAATCCGAAAAACTTTAAGAATGGAGAAAAAAGATGGCTAAGGAGATTTTTTGCGCATTTGGTGTGGACGTGGACGCAGTTGGTGGATGGCTCGGATCCTACGGCGGGGAGGATAGCCCTTGTGACATTTCGCGGGGCATGTTCTCTGGCGAAGTCGGTTCCATGCGTATTCTGGAGCTTTTTGAGCGCTGGGGGATAAAATCTACATGGTTTGTTCCAGGCCACTCCCTGGAAACTTTTCCAAAAGAAATGGCGGCAGTTGCGGCCGCAGGTCATGAAATAGGCATGCATGGCTACAGCCATGAAAATCCTATCGCGATGACGCCTGAACAGGAAGAAGCCGTGATGGACAAGTCCATTCAGCTTATTGAAGACCTGTGCGGACGGCGGCCGACAGGATATGTTGCTCCTTGGTGGGAATTTTCCCATGCATCTAATGAACTGCTGCTTAAAAAGGGGATTAAGTATGATCACTCTTTGATGCATCGGGATTTCACACCGTACTATGTTCGTGTCGGGGATAGCTGGACAAAAATCGATTATTCTAAAAAAGCGGAAGAATGGATGAAGCCTCTTGTGCGGGGTGTGGAATCCGATCTGATCGAAATACCATCAAGCTGGTACCTGGACGATTTGCCACCAATGATGTTTATAAAATCAGCGCCAAACAGTCATGGTTTTGTAAATCCTCGGGATCTTGAAGAAATGTGGCGGGATCAGTTCGACTGGGTATACCGCGAGATGGACTACGGTGTCGTGACTTTTACAATCCACCCTGATGTGTCCGGCAAACCTCAAGTTCTGATGATGCTGGAGCGCTTGTACAATCATATTATCAGCCATCCGGGTGTCAAATTTACGACATTTGATGAGATCGCTAATGACTTCTCCACCCGATCTCCGCGCGTCAAGTAAGAACCGGTAGGAGAGAATAAATGTGCGGTTTATGCGGGCTGATGGGCATTGAGCATTGGACGGAAACATCGGCGAATTCAGGTGCTTTTGACGGAGACACTGAGCGGTCAATACGTCATGAACGTGCCCACAGGGTGCGTTTGATAAACAAGGCACTGGCCCCGGTTCGCATGACCGCACGTGATTTTCAGGCATCGAGCTATATATTGTCCTCCAGCACCGGACGTACTGAAATTGTTCATGATATTCAAGCATTGTGGGCGGCAGTAGAAAGACTGGGATCAAATCCGGTTGATACGCTCAGTGCTGAGTATCTGGAACAGCTTTCGGCGGCATCTTCATGATACCGGTTAATGTCGTGACCGGATTTCTGGGCTCCGGTAAGACGACCTTGTTAAGGGAAATATTGGCCCGGCCCGAATTTTCGGACACGGCTGTGATCGTCAATGAATTCGGTGAGATTGGCCTTGATCACTTCTTACTGGAGGAAGTGGAGGAAGGAGTACTCCTCCTGCAGTCAGGGTGTGTTTGCTGTACCATCCGATCTGACCTGCAGGAAACAATTCGCGGGCTTCAAAAAAAGGCAAGCGATGGCTTGATCCCGGATTTTCGGCGGCTGGTTATTGAGACAACGGGAATTGCAGACCCGGCGCCTATCGTTTCAACCATCTCTTCAGAACCTGTCATTAACAAGCATTTCTATATTGGAAATATAATTTGCACGGTTGATAGTCTCGCCGGTATATCAACACTTTCAACTGCACTGGAGGCGTCCAAGCAAGTTGCTGTTGCTGATCGGATATTAGTCACCAAGACCGATATGGCTTCAGCTGAAACGATGGAGCCGTTGGAGGGCAAGCTCATTGAAATAAATCCAACCGCTTCGCTTCAAAAATCGACGGGCAGCAATTTCGACGCAAAACATCTTTTTCTTGATGAATTCAGGAATGCCTTCACTGGAACAGACGAAGCATTGGCCATGCTCGAGCGAAGCGATTATTCTGCGGACACACCAAAAAAAGAACCGCCAGTCTCTCATCATACAATAACGAGTTTTGGTGTAGAATTCTCCGCGCCGATTGACTGGATCGCTTTTGGAATATGGTTGACAGCAACGCTCCACGTTCACGGCGAAAAAATACTGCGTGTTAAAGGCATTCTCAATGTTTATGAATCAAAAACACCGGTATTCATTAATGGTGTACAACATACCATGCATCCTCCAATTCACCTGGATAGATGGCCAAATGGCAATAGGTCTTCCCGGATTGTCTTTATTACACAGGGGTTACAGGAAGATCTCATTCGTAAGTCGTTTTATCTATTTCTGGAAGCGGCTGTTCCAGACACAGATACTCAGTCCGCGGTCACCGACGAAGCGATTGGCTAGAAAGTTTTAGAAAAACAGATATCGAAATCGCATCATTACATAATGCTACGACCACGGGTTGGACTCATTTCGACAGAACTAATGTAGTAATACTTACCTGCTCGAGACAAAAGAACCAAGGGATTGCATTACGATGCTGAACTGCTAACTTATCTGAAAATAATAAAGTGACGGCGTCGCCCTGAAGGAGATTCAAAATGACCGAAATCTGGCAATGGGGTGTAGTAAAAACCGCGAGGGCAATCCGTGGCGGAAAAATTAGCGCGCGTGACGCCGTGGATGCGGCTCTTTCCCGCATGGCGGCAGTAAACGATACGGTTAATGCGGTGACGGTCGATCTCTCTGATCAGGCGCGCGCAGCCGCGGATCACGCAGATGTTACGCAGGCTTCCGGCGTTGGGACAGGCCCCCTTCATGGTGTTCCGGTAACCATCAAGGAAAATATTGATCAGGTTGGGCACAGTACACCAAACGGAATCCCCGCCCTCAATGACATCATAGCCACCGAAGATTCTCCCGTTGTCACGAACCTTCAAGAAGCAGGTGCTGTCATCATCGGCCGTACTAATACCCCTGAATTCAGCTATCGCTGGTTTACAGACAATCCCTTGCGGGGCAAGACACTGAACCCCTGGAATAAAGATGTTACACCGGGTGGTTCTTCAGGTGGTGCGTCTTCAGCCGTCGCGCTTGGTATCGGCGCGATGGCTCATGGCAATGACTTAGGAGGGTCCCTCCGCTATCCGGCTTATGCCTGCGGGATGGCGACCATTCGCCCTAGCCTCGGGCGTGTCGCCGCTTACAATCCGACAGCTCTTGAAGAGCGCCCGCCGTTGCTACAATTGATGTCGGTTCAGGGACCCATCGCCCGCGAAGTGAAAGACGTTCGTCTCTCTCTCGAGGTTATGGCGAAATATGATCCTCGGGATCCCTGGCAAACTCCAGCCCCAATGGAGGGCTCCAGAGTGCATGGACCGATACGGGTGGCGCTTACCAAAGAGCCTGCAGGCGTTCCGTGCCATCCGGATGTAGCCAACGCAATTGATGACGCCGGTCAGATATTGGCCGCAGCCGGTTATGAAGTCGAGGTCATCGACCCGCCGCTCGTTGCCGAGATTGTCGAAGCCTGGCGCAGCCTGTTGATGACCGATACACGGGTGATGAGCGAAGCCACGATGCGTGGCATGGGATCAGAGGATTTTATACGCGTACTTGACGGATATATGGCAGCTTCCAACACCCGTGATCTCGAAGGCTATGTGCGGGCCGTCGCAGATCGCACAAGATTGCTTCGGGCCTGGTCCGTCTTTATGGATGACTACCCCTTGGTAGTTGCACCGGTCTCCCAAGTTCCGCCCCTCCCTCAGGACGAAGACCAAAAAGGCAACGAACGCATCCGCCAAATGCTCGATGAGCAAAGCATGCTCTATGCCGTTAATATGCTTGGGTTACCTGCAGCCGCAGTACCAACCGGGCTGAATAATGGTGTCCCAATGGGAGTACAGATAATCGGTCGCCGATTCCGCGAGGACATGTGCCTTGATGCAGCGCAAGTGATAGAAAATTCGGTTGGCGTGCTCGCAGAGCACTTATGGGCTGGCACTCCTTAGTGAATTAAATATCACGAAAGTCAAAGGGTCTATGCCGTCAAATCATCCGGTGGTGATGATCAAGCTACTCTGTGGGAAATATTTGCAGGATCAGTTCCTTACTGGCTTTTGATCCTAACCGTTGCAGCCATAGTTCTGGCTGTTCCGACCCTTGCGACAGGCCTTATCGATTATATTTGAGTGGAGCAGTAGATGAAAACTTTAGTTGACGTCATTTCCCTAGGCGGAACCATTGCAATGAAAGGGAAAAGCGTGACATCTGGGGTCGTGCCAACCTTAACAGCGGATGATCTTGTGGAAGCTGTCCCGCAACTTAGTGAGGTTGCGACAATCAGGACTCATTCGCCTTGTAATGTTCCCAGTGCTCACTTGACATTTGAGGATATTGATGCGGTTGCGGCCGAGATTAAGAGGCTGGTGGCCGACGGATCAGCGGGTGTCGTTATTACACAAGGTACGGATACGATCGAGGAGACAGCTTACACACTCGATCTGTTACTGGATCTTGAAGTTCCCGTTGTTGTAACCGGAGCCATGCGTAACCCGACCAGACCTGGATCTGATGGACCGGCCAATCTTCTGAGCGCTGTTCAAGTGGCGTGCCATTCGGGCGCCCGTTCCCTTGGCACTCTCGTCGTGTTTAATGATGAGATACACGCAGCTCGTTTCGTCCGTAAAACCCACACCAGCAGTCCGGCAACATTCCGCTCGGACCCTGTAGGTCCAATTGGTTGGATAGCCGAAGATCAAGTTAGGATAATGCTTAAACCGGATCGACATCCTGTGATCGAACCTATCAGTCTTGATAAGCCTACTCGAGTTGCGATTATTAAACTTGGCTTAGGGGATGATGGGACATTGATTGACGCGGCTGTTTCGGCAGATTTCAACGGTCTGGTGATTGAAGGCCTGGGTGGAGGGCACACGTCTATAAGTGCAGCCGACGCGCTGGAGCGCGCCTGTAAAAAAATGCCGGTTGTTTTAGCGTCGCGAACCGGCACTGGGGAAGTCCTTACCAGTACGTATGGTTTCACCGGATCGGAAATAGACCTTCTCGCGAGAGGCCTTATCCCTGCCGGTCGGCTTGATGGTTGCCGTGCCAGAGTACTGCTGACAATGCTGTTATACTCCCAAAATTCCAGCATCGAGTGTCTGCGCAACGAGTTTCTTGTTCACGGAACGCGGTAATTCCGGGCCGTCTTTGAAAGAGTTAAGCTGTTTGTAGGGCATTGTCACATTAACTTTTTAAGTGCAAAATATTGATGTTTAGCAAAATACGGGTTGCTGTATTTCAATGGCTTGGGAGGCTCTCAATTCCTTCAATAAGGTTAAATTGGGTGGATATTGAGTTAATGTGACAATGCCTAAATAAAAGCTATATACGCTTTTGCTTACGTCTCCAGCCTAACATTCCGAGAATAGCAACTCCGGCACCGTAAAGTGGAAATGCTGCTGGTAGCGGGACGGCGCTAACGTTTAACGGGCCGCCACCGTTGAGGCTTGTTTGCTCTATTGAAAAGACATTATTTAGAGAGTTATTCCATTGTGTCCAATCCATAGTCGGTTGGGCTTTCTCTACAAAAGAAAACATGTAATCACCGGCGGTTAATCCCAATATACTGGCGCCTTGCCAGCCCGTGACAGGGCCGCAAGCAAGACAGTATTTGATATAGGAATCTGCAAAATTTCCGACCAAGGGGCCGGTGCCCCGAACAGGTCCGCTTGCGTAATAATTATTTACTCCATCAATCAAGCCAAGAGGTTTGCCGCCGTTGCCATCATACTGGCTTAAAGAAAAGGGCTCTGTAACGGTATCAAATATTGTTCCGTTAACTCCTGTTAATCGAAGGCTTCCTTCAATGGGGACGTTTCCTGGTCGTCCATGATGATTATAATTTCCAACCCAAAATGTAAGCTCACCAGGGTTCTCTGCGGGAACAAATCCAATTGAAACCGTATGTGCCTGAGATGAAGTCGAAATAGCTGCCAAGCCAAAAATAATTGTTGCCAGACCAAGAAACGGAGTTTTTCCAAAAATATTTTTCATATTAGATACTCGCTTTGTTTAGTGTAAATGTTAGTCACACCAAAGACATCGCAAGAGGCATGCCATATGATTTCAAGGAGTACTAATTTGTAAAAAGAGCCGTTTTCTGCCATTGAGGAGCATTATGGAATAGGGATAATGAGAGAAAGGGTGTCGTCTTTCTCATTATGATTTTCACTATGCGAAAGTAAAATGTGTAAATAGGATCGTACAAGGTACTTAAATGCGCTGTAAATGCGAGCCCACGCGTTTTTCTCTCATTGCTGCGCGATGGGAATAAAACCTCTCCGACAGAATTGTTTTCCGACTGCCATATAGTTTCCTGGTTTTCCTATGAAATCTTAGATCTGTCCTTTGTTTACGTCATTCGTTAAGCCCAGTCTTGGGACAGTGCCCGTACATTTCCTTTGAAAATACTGTGACAAGTTTTCCGAAAAATTAGGAAATGAGCTATATGTTTAGGTGTTTGCTATTTAGTTCGGGCAACGCTGTGTTATCTGCGCGGGACACGGTTTGCCCCTTAAAAAGGCCTGGCCGAGAGGTGAAGACATTATGACGGTTATAAAGCCCCGTTCTTGGTCACTTTGGGCTCAGATTATTTCTGTTGTGCTTGCGCTTGCTGTCATTTGCGGGATCATCATCGGAGAATTGGTAAGGCAGATCGAAACAGCGGAAATGCGTGAAGATCTGGCGAATAGAGCATCAGAAGTTTCGACGCTTATCTCACGTGTCGTTGTCGATGCCGTTGCAACTGAAGATCCGGTCCAGATAGAAGCGGTGCTGGTACAAGCCGCACGTGGTGTCGATGATTTGCAATCTGTAGATATGTTAGGCATCAATGGAACAGTCCTTGTCAGCTGGAAAGTTGACGGGGATATTGACCAAAGCACCCGATTTGTTCAGGAAACAGACGTTCTGTTTAATAAAGAGATTATTGGTATCTTGCGAACAGGCTGGGATTTTCGGGAGCATGAGCGCCGAATTGGGGCGCATTTGCTTACGATCAGGATTTTTGTCGTAGCAGGCATGCTGATACTGGCAATTGTTTTCATCCTTGTTATCAGGCGACTTGTCGTCGTTCCCGTTGAGCGGCTTCACAGCGCTCTGGATTCTGTTATGCAGGGCGAGGATGCCGCAGGGATCAAATTACCGCGTTATACCTCCCAAGAATTTCTGGACCTACGGGCTGCGGCAATCCGTGTCACTGGTTTGATCCATGATCAGGCGGCCGATCGTCGCAAATTACGGGAAAGCGAAGAGCATTTTCGTAATCTCATAGAGGGGTCAATACAGGGCATACTCATACACCGTGACTTCGAGCCATTGTTCATCAACCAGGCCTATGCTGATATTTTCGGCTATGAGAAATTGCAGGACCTGCTTGATCTGAAATCATTAGATACTCTTTTCGCCGAAGACGAAATTGACAGGGTAAGGCTTTATGATGAGAAGCGAACTCGTAATGAAGTGGCCCCTGTGAGTTATGAATATCGCGGAAAGACGAAAAACGGTGACATAATCTGGCTGGATAACCGGGTCCGGATTGTCACCTGGCAAGGGCAAAAGGCGGTGCAATCAACCATTGTCGATATCACCGAGCGGAAAAATGCTGAAGAGGAACTCGGGAAAACACGGAGCCAACTGGTGGAAGCCATTGAGGCACTTCCGGATGGGTTTGTCTTATATGACGATCAGGATAGACTTGTAATCTGCAACCAGAAATACCGGGATATCTATTCACTAAGTTCAGATTTGATTCAGCCAGGAAACACATTCGAATATATCGTCCAAACTGGCGCCGAACGAGGTCAGTATCCGGATGCAGTTGGCCGGGAAATAGAATGGTTGGCCGAGCGGCTTGCTGAACATAATGATCCAACCGGGATCGTTGAACAGGAACTTGAGTCCGGTAAGTGGTTGCGTATTCTGGAGCGAAAGACCGATAGTGGCGGTACAGTCGGCTTTCGGATCGACATCACGGAACTCAAGGGCCGCGAAAAAGCGTTGTGGGAAAGTGCGGAACGGATCAGGGCGACGGTGGATACAGCGCTCGACTGCATTGTCGTCATGGATCAGGAAGGAATGGTTGTCGAGTTTAATCCATCAGCCGAGAAAACCTTTGGCTTTAAGAGGGACGAGGCAATCGGACGGGATATGGCTGAACTTATCATTCCTGAACGGTATGGAGATGCACATCGACAGGGCTTGAAAAAATTCCTTGAGACAGGTGAGGGGCCTGTCCTGGGGCAACATATAGAGATAGAAGCAAAGCGCAAAGACGGTACGGAACTACCCATCAGTCTGTCTATATCCGTATCTCATGAGGCCGATGGACCGATTTTTGTCGGTTACATGCGGGATACGACCGAGCAGCGGGCCGCCGAAGAAGCCCTTAAAATAGCGCGGGACAAGGCGGAAATTGCCAATAGTGCGAAATCGGAATTCCTGGCGATGATGAGTCACGAAATCCGGACCCCACTCAACGGCGTTCTGGGTTTTCTGGGGTTGTTGTTTGACACTGAACTGGATGAAGCTCAATCGGAATATGTGAGATCAGGAAGACGCTCTGCGGAATCATTATTAGACGTGATCAATGACATTCTTGATTTCTCCAAGATGGAAGCGGGCCGGCTTGACTTCGAGACAGTTGTCTTCTCTCCTGAAGATATAGCCCGTGATGTTCTTGATGTTGTGAAATCAAGAGCGGAGGAGAATAATACGGTCGTTTCGTTCGACCAGACCACGGAAGATGTAACATATCTTAAAGGAGATCCAAGCCGTATTAGACAGGTTTTGCTGAACCTCGTATCCAATGCCGTGAAATTCACAGAAAACGGACAGGTCGATATCAGGGTTTCTGTGGGGCCAGCACCCGACAACAAAGTCAGATTGAAAGTCGAAGTGGATGATACAGGTATTGGCATAGACAAGAAGCATCATAATGAACTGTTTTCCGAATTCTTGACCCTTACACCTACTTACAGTCAAAAGTTCCAGGGAACCGGCTTAGGTTTAGCAATTTCCCGGCGTTTGATAGATCACATGGATGGGACAATTGACTTTACCAGTGAGCTTGGAGAAGGCAGTGAATTTTGGTTTGAAGTCGATCTTGAAGCTGCGGGCGAACAGGAAATTCAGGAAGCCATCAATATCAATTTTGCTGATGACGAGTCACAGGAAATCCTGAACGAAATACCAAAAAACGTCCGCATCCTGCTGGCCGAAGACAATCCCGCCAATCAGGTCGTAACGCGGACCATGTTGGAAAAGGAAGGGATACAGGTTGACATAGCGTCCAATGGTCTTGAAGCCATAGATGCAATGAAAACCCGATCCTATGACCTTGTTCTCATGGATATTGGCATGCCGGAAATGGACGGTCTGGAAGCAACTGCCGCTATACGAAAATTACCTGGCAAGAACAGTAAAACGCCGATCATCGCGATGACCGCTCATGTGATGCAGGGCGATCGGGAGAGTATTCTTGAAGGAGGAATGGATGATTATTTATCCAAACCGGTGCGAAAGGCAAAACTACTCAGGCGTATTTCGAAGTGGTTAAAGAGAACATCTGTGATCCATGGTACCGAGGCCGAACTGCCAGGTCAGCTAAAACCGAAAGACCCGGTTTCCGACTTGGCGCCAATCCTCAAGGAAAGTGTCTTAGAAGATCTTGCCAATGATACGGATATTTCCTTGCTGCCAGACCTGATAGAAACCTATTTAGTTAGTTTGAAAGAGCGAGTGGAGTCTATTGCAACAGCGTTGAACAAGTCCGATACGGACAAGGTAGAGCTCGAAGCGCATTCGCTTAAAAGCAGCTCTGCGGCTTTTGGCGCCATGCAAATGAGTGCTCTTGCTGCGAAGCTGGAAAGTGCAGCCGTAACGTTTGATGTTGCGGAGGTTAATAAGCTTTTCGCAACCGCTGGCGAAGTCAGTGACGAAACGGTCTCAGCGCTGGAAACCTATTTGTCCCGAATACAAGGCGGAAAATAGGGTTCCAGGCGTTGGTCGTTGTGGTCGACGTTAGAATTCAGTTAACTGGGATGTTTCCTGTGTAATTACCAAGCCTCAAATAGTGAGAAAGCTCGGCATAGAGTTTTTCCAATCCGGACTTGCTGTGTGACTCGCATCTTGCGACGAGAACAGCCTGAGTATTTGATGCGCGTAGAAGCCACCATCCGTTCGTGGTCTCCACTCTTACACCATCAATACAGTTCATTTTCGCACCGGCTTTTTTCAGACGGTTGCGCACCTGATCAACAATGCGCCGTTTTTCGGTCTCGGCACAGTCAAATCTCAACTCCGGTGTATTGATGGTGCAGGGGATCGTATCGAATAACATTTTCGGTGTTTTCGTTTGCCGGGCAATGAGGGAGAGAAGACGGATTGCTGCGTAAAGAGCATCATCGAAGCCATAATATCTATCGGCAAAGAATAGATGCCCACTCATCTCGCCAGCAAGGGGAGCGTTGGTCTCGACCATTTTCGATTTTATTAAGGAATGCCCGGTTTTCCACATGACGGGATTACCTCCTGCATCCTCGATCATATCAAACAGGGACTGAGAGGCTTTGACGTCTGCGATAATGCTGGCACCGGGTGCTGCTTCCAGAACCTCCCGGGCGAACAATTGCATCAGCTGATCGCCCCACAGGATCCGGCCCGCACCATCAACAACACCGATCCGATCTCCATCTCCGTCAAAGGCAATCCCTAGATCACATTTTTTCGTTACTACGACATCAATGAGCTGCTTGAGATTTTCCGGAACAGTCGGATCCGGGTGATGGGCGGGAAAGGTTCCATCAATATCGCAGTTGATCAGAATATGCTCGCCCTTCAATTTTCGGGACAACTTGCGGGTAACTTCTCCTGCCGCACCATTCCCCGGGTCCCAGGCAATGCGCAGATTGGACAAATCTACTTTTTCCTGAAGGAGACGGGAGATGTAATCGGCTTGCACGGGATGATCGATAATTCTACCGTCACCGTTTAAAAATTCACCTTTTGCGGCAATTTTTTTGAGCTTCTGAATGTCTGAGCCAAAAAACGACTTATTGCCCAGCATCATCTTGAAGCCGTTATAATTTCCAGGATTATGTGAGCCAGTTACCATGATCCCGCCATGAAGGGTATACGCATGAACGGCATAATACAGCATCGGGCTGGGCCCCAGTCCTATGTCATGAACCCTAAGGCCGCATTGTTTCAGCCCCTGCATTAAAGCTGTCGCCAGTTCCGGAGACGAAAGCCGGCCATCATAACCAACAGCAATAGTGTCACCGCCGCAGAGCCGTACGATCGATCCAAATGATCGGCCGATGAAATAGGCATCTTCGACCTTGAGATCTTCTCCAACGATACCGCGGATATCGGATTCGCGTAGTATCTCCGGGTCGAAATGATGGGTTTGTGATTGCTCAGCGTAGGCCAGGGTTCGGATTGAACCCCGGCGCTTATCCAAGAGATCTATTTTCATGAGACTATTCCTTTTTCTACCAGCAGATGCCGGAATAAGTGTGGCTTTGTTCCGGCATGGCATGGGCGGTCAAGGCGACAATCGGAAGGCTTGAAGAGCTATTCGAAGCGGACCGTATGCGCCGCGTTGCCTCGATCCCGTCCATCTCAGGCATTGAAACATCCATGAGAACAACATCGAAATTTTCTCCGGAAACAGCTTCAACAGCGGCAACGCCTGTCTCTACATGATGCGTAGTGTGTCCGGACTTGTTCAGTAGGGCAAGAATAACGGCGGCGTTTACCGGGTCGTCCTCCGCAAGAAGGATAGAAAGGCTTTGCTCGCCCCTTTTTGAAGACCATTGCTCGAGCTTCGTATCTAAGTTTGCGGAACGGGCTGGTTTTTGAATATAGTCATCCATGCCGGCCTCGACCATATCCTTCCATCCCTGATGCTTGTCGAAAATTCGGACGAGATCGACAATTTTCTGATCCGGTCGCCGGTTCGATAGGATTTCGCGGAAATGGTCGTCATTATGGGAGACGACAATGGTATTTGCATTTTCACAAGCTTCGCTTGCAGTACTGTACGTCATGGAGGGTAGACGGGACATTAGGTCCATCTTATCGTCGTCGGCATGTTTTGAATGCTGAAGATGATGCCGAACCGAAGACTCGAGATCCAGGTTCTGATCGAAAACACGGATGTCATAGCCTTTGCGCATCAGATCTTCCATTAGCGGCAAGACCGGGCTTTCGCGCAGGTCATCCGTATCCGCCTTGAAGGTAATGCCGAGGAAGGCGATGGTTTTAGGCTTTGTGCTCTCGACAATTGCAGCCGCATGAGCGATCTGCGCCTCATTACTGGCAATAATACTGCCCAGGATTGGCGTCTCAACACCATAGTCGCTGGCGAGGTGATTGATCCCTCTTACATCCTTTGGCAGGCACGAGCCGCCAAAAGCATACCCGGGCTTCATATAATAGGAGGAAATATTAAGCTTTGTATCCTGGATGAAGATATTCATAACGTCATGACTATCCACATCTGCCGCCTGACAGATCTTGCCGATTTCATTGGCGAAAGACACCTTCAGTGCATGCCAGGTATTATCGACATATTTGACCATCTCTGCCGCTTCGACAGTGGTTTCAAGCACGTCGTCATCGATCCCGGCATAGAGGTCTGAAATGAGGGTTTTGGAGCGCTGATCAATACCGCCGATTACCGTTTTGGGAGGATCTTTAAAATCTTCAATTGCAGTACTTTCCCGTAGAAACTCAGGGTGAAAGCCAAGGCCAAAATCTACCCCCGCCTTCTTGCCGGAGACGGCTTCTATAATCGGCTGCATTATTTTTACTGTTGTTCCTGGCGGGATGGTGCTTCGGAAGATAATGAGGTGATAACACTGCTTCATCTTCAAAGCCTCACCGATGTCGTGGGATACTTGCTTAAGATATTTAAGATCACACCGGCCGTCCTCTGCACTGGGAGTGCCGACGCAGACGAAGGAAATGTCTGATTCAAGAATGGCCAGCCGAGGATCCTCTACTGCCTCAATCAGGGAGCGGGATACGCCACGCTGAAGCAGGTCATTCAGGCCAGGTTCCACAATTGGTGCCTTGCCGGCATTAATGCAGCCGGTTTTTCTCGGGTCGGGATCTACTCCGATCACTTTATGCCCTCTTTCAGCAAAGCAGGCAGCGGAGACAGCACCGACATACCCAAGGCCAAAAATGCTAAGCCTCGGCAGGCCGTTAATGCGTCCGCGAAAAATATTCGATGTGGTGTCTTCAAAATTTTCAACTGTAGTTTCCATTTTCCTTACTCCTTTGCGAATGTGTTGTCACAATAGGTGCAGGGAATAGGCCAAGATTTAGTATTTAGAAAAAATTCATATTTAATAATAGTTTGAGAGGCTTTATTAATTTTTCACATTATTTTATTTATCAATTTGAAATAGCGTTTTGAGAAGAATGTCAATCTGACGCAGATGAGGTTCGCCGTTTTTCGGCACTTGAATTGGCACGTTAAAAGCCAGCGGACTTTTTTTATTTCAATTTGAGAATTCAGCTCGAAATTCTCAAATTGACTGCCATTCCTGCTTTCTCAGACCATGGTCGAGAATAAAAACCCCAGATTTCCGCCATTCCTTTTGTCCAGGCAGTCTGGCATGTCCATTGCGACCCTTCATTCAGAAACACGGATACCAATTCCAAAATTCTGATGGAGGAACAAATGAAAACCAGATCAAGCAAGACTGCACTTATACAGCCCGTTATTCTTTGCGGGGGGTCTGGCACCAGACTCTGGCCTGCCTCGCGCAAGTCAATGCCAAAACAATTTCTTCCGCTGTTGGGAAAACGATCGATGCTGCAAAATATTACGCAGTATGTGAGCGACCCATCACAGTTTAAATCGGCTCTTTTTGTTACGAACGAGGATTTCGAGTTTCTTATCAAGCGTCAGTTGGTAGAAGCAGGCTTGAGAGCAGGCAATTTTGTCCTTGAGCCTGAAGGACGAAATACAGCACCAGCAATTGTTTTGGCGGCTCTGTCGGCTTTGCGTGCTGATAGTCAGGCCTGTTTGCTTGTCCTGCCGTCTGATCATGTGATCGGATCACCGGCTGCTTTTCACGATATGGTACAAGTGGGCGCGAGAGCTGCCCGCGATGGTGCTCTGGTTACCTTTGGTATGAAGGCTTTATCGGCTGAAACAGGTTATGGCTATATTCAACGTGACGCGCCTCTTGGATTTGGAGAAAACTGTTATTCAGTCGGCCGTTTTATCGAAAAACCAGAGCTTTCAAAAGCAGAACAGTTGGTCGATGACGGAGACTACTACTGGAACAGTGGAATGTTTCTATTCTCGGCAAATCGCTATCTGGAAGAAGTTCAGAAATTTGAGCCTGAGATGTTCGATACCTGCAAAAAGGCATTTGAGAAGGGCTCGAAAAGCAATGGCACTCTAAGACCGGATCGTAAGGCTTTCAAAAGGTCCAAAAGTATTTCGATTGACTATGCCGTTATGGAAAAAACCCGCAACGCCGTCGTTGTCGCCGCAGATATCGGTTGGAGTGATGTCGGGTCCTGGCCCAGTTTTTCCGATCAACAATCTCCCGATGAAGACGGGAATGTTGTTCAGGGAGATGTATTACTTGAAGATTGCTCTGATACCTGTGTCTACAGCAACAATCGCCTGATAACAGCGATTGGCCTTGATGGGCATGTTATTATCGACACGCCGGATGCCCTTCTTGTTGCACCGAAAGAGCGGGCACAGGATGTGAAGGAAATTGTCGCGTCCTTGCAACTGGAGAGCCGAAAGGAAGCGGACAGTCACAAAAAAGTCCACCGCCCCTGGGGGACGTATGAAGGGCTTGATGTAGGGGAAAGTCATCAGGTTAAGCATATCGTGGTGTATCCAGGTGAAAAACTCTCCTTGCAATATCATCATCATCGGTCTGAGCACTGGGTTGTGGTTGCCGGAACAGCGGAGGTTACAGTGGGAGAAACCGTTCAACAACTCTCGGCCAATCAGTCCGTTTACATACCGGCTGAAGCAGTCCACCGTCTTTACAATCCCGGGACAGAACCTGTCCACCTGATCGAAGTCCAGGTTGGGAATTACCTTGGAGAAGACGATATTGTGCGGCTGGAAGATGTGTATGGGCGCATCGATAATAATTCTTCGTCCATGACAAGGATCGAACCGGCAAAACGGGGAATTTCCCAAGATGCCGGATAAAAGGAAAGCCACCGTTATCTGAAAGTGCGATGCCTTTACGATTTAGGCCGGGAAACCGCAGTTTCATCTAATCGAAAGCCTTGCTGTCCTCTTCAATTTCGCGAAGACGGCGATACAAAGTGGATGGGCTGATTTCGAGTACGGTCGCCACTTTATGAACATTGTCGTCATACTCTTTCATGGCAAGAGAGATAACATGCCGTTCAATCTGCCACATAGGGGCAATGCCCAGGCTTGAGTTCGCAACTGTGGCATTGTCCATATTCGACAGAGGAGAGGTATGAGCATTTTGTCCGATCGCTGGTGCGGAGGTCGTAGACAGTGGTTTGCCGTTGAGCAGCTCTGGAAGCATGTCTGTTTCCAGCGTTTCGCCCTCATTGAGAACAATGGCATTACGCAAGGTATTCTGTAGTTGACGGACGTTGCCGGGCCAGGAATGAGACAAAAACACTTTCTTTGCATCTTCTGACATTCGAGCGAACTGCTTGCCTTCTTCGGAGGCATATTTTTCAAGAAAATGCTCGGCGATTTCGATCACATCCTTGTCTCGCTCACGTAGAGGTGGAAGATGGACCGGGATGACGTGAAGCCGGTAATACAGGTCTTCGCGAAAATTGCCAGCCTGGACTTCCTTCCAGGGGTCTTTGTTTGTGGCGCAAATAAATCTAACATCCACAGTTTCCGTTTCGGAACTGCCAACTTTCTGAAAAGTTCCGGACTGAATAAACCGCAAGAGCTTAACCTGGAGCGTTGGATCCATTTCGCAGATTTCATCTAGAAATAAAGTACCTCCATCCGCCAGTTTGGCGGCGCCGTCACGGTTCGATTGCGCGCCGGTAAAGGCGCCTTTGATATGTCCGAATATTTCGCTTTCCATAAGGTCTTTAGGGATAGCGCCGCAGTTCAATGCAACAATCCGGCGATTGCGCCGTGGACTTTTATCATGAATTGCGTCAGCGCAGACTTCCTTCCCCGTCCCGGATTCGCCGGTAATAAAGATCGTTGCAGAGCTGGAGGCGGCGCTGTCTATGATCCGGTAGACGGCCTGCATTGGGAGGGACGAGCCAATAAATCCGGCGAATTCCTGGCGGTTAAAATCTTCTTTGAAGGTTTTTACAATCCTTGAAAGTTGCTGTCTTTCCAGGGAATTGCGCAGAGTATAGATGAGGCGGTCAGCGTTGAAGGGTTTGAGCACGAAATCGGAAGCGCCCGCCTGCATTGCTTCGACTGCGGTATTGATGGAGCCATGAGCGGTAATGACAATAACAGTTGTTGAAATTCCCGCGTCTTGAATATGTTTCAAGATATCGAGGCCGTTCATGTCCGGGAGCTTCAAGTCCAGTAGCACAGCATCCGGAACATTTGAGCGAAGGACATCCATTGCGTCATCTCCACGACTGACATGGGTTATCTCATAGGGTTCGTTTTTGAGATATTCCTGATACACCCGGGCCATGGGCGGATCGTCCTCTACAAGCAATACATGTTGTTTCTGATTGACGTGCATGACGTGTGGCCTCAATTCCTGTTCTGTCCAATGCCTGTCTGGATACTGTGGCGACGAATATCAGGCATGTCGATTAATTTCACGAGCTTGTCAGGAAAAGATTGAAATCACGTAAAAATCGACGGTTTTTCTGGTTTGAGGGAAATTCTCATCATTTGTGTCAATCTGACGGTCAACCTGAAAAATTTCATAATCTATGATCTTATGCTTCCTTCAAGATACTGATTTATAAAGGTAATTAATCTGGCGTAGTTCTTGCTCAATTAAGAGAAACGCCAGTTCTACCAGTATCGAAGGTATAATTTACGGAAACGAATTTTTGAAAGAAGTGCTTAGTCAGATCCGATGAAAGTAATACGCGAAAAACCCAGCCAACGAAGGCATCATCGTCTAACGGCACCGCTGTTCGTGACCTTGCCCGGTCAGGCAAGGCAGCGCGCTGTGGACTGGAGCCTCGGCGGTTTAGGGGTTATCGCTGCCGACGGAAACTTATCAGCGCCAGGTGATCTATTCCCGGTTGGAATTATTTTGCCGTTTCAGGGTTATGAAATGACCTTCGAGGCGCAGGTAGAGGTCGTCAGGATAGATCAGGAGCGCTCATTCCTGGGACTACAATTTGTCGACTTGAATGAGCGCTCCCACGACTTGCTCAGCTATTTTATTGAGAATCTTGTTCGGGGCCAAATGGGCACCGTCGAAGACAGCATTTGCCGGATTGATGTACCGGTAACGCCAATTTCCACTGAACCATCAGCTAATCACGTGTCGGAGCTACCAGTCCGCCGCATACCGGTTAAAACAATTGCCATGTCAACATTCTATGTGCTGCTCGGTCTAGCTGTCTTTTCCTATTTGGGGATTTTAATCTACTCCAACTTTATGCGACTTGAGGTTCCGAGCTCAGTCGTTTCGACGGAATTGCAGACCTTGAGAATGCCGGTTGACGGGGTGATCCAGCAGATCAATTTTGAAACCGGGAGTGAAGTGCAGGCCGGGGATGAGATCATCCGCATTATCGATCTCAAGCTGGAACGGCAAATCAGTGACGCTAAACTCAAAGTCGAAGCGGCCAACAAGACACTCTGGCAAATGAAGCAGAAGCAACGCATCGAAACCGAGAGGATGAAGCTCTACCAGATTGTAAACAGAACCGATAAAGTAATTACAGAAGCAAGACTTTCTTCTCTCAGAGCGGCATTGAAGTCAGCCGACGCCCGGTTTTACCGTATGAAGAAGCTCAAAAGCAAAGGGGTTGCGACTGAAAGGCAGTACGATATTGCCCGGTCGGAACAGGCGACTGCAGAGGCAGTTGTTCGCGAAGCCGAGTTAATGTTGGAAAAGCATACGGCAATGGACGCGGTCTCGGCGCGGCGGCACTACAATCACAAAGAATTCGTGACTGATCTGGACATGCTCGCATTAGATCTTGAGATGGCCTACAGCCGCCTGGAAATGGAAATGGAAAAACTGGGTCAGTTGGAGCAAGCGAAAGGAAAGCTTGTCATGCGCGCGCCGTTCAACGGACGTATCGTCAATCTATATCAGTCTTCGAACTCCAATGTTTTACGCAATGAGCCGGTTTTACTGATTGAACGCGGCGATGATGTCTCTGTCACAGCTTTTTTGAATCAGGACGAAATATTGGAAATCGGACTTTTTGACGAGGCAACGGTTTTTGTTCCGGCCCTCAATCGTAATTTCCCGGCGGCGGTAAGTAAAATTGATCGAAGTTCGCTATTTTTAAATAAAGGCGCAACGCAATACACCTGGCAGGATGAAAAGGAGAAGACTGCGGCGGTTACGCTCAAAATTATGGTTGATCCGCAGTTCACCTCACATGTGAGAGCGGGTCTTCCCGTTGTCGTAATTTTTGACCGCAAGGAGACCAGTGAAATCTGGGCCAAAATAAAAGGTGTAATAAGCATGTCACCGAAACCCATACCCCAGTTGAGGCAAAGCAATGGCCGTCATCAACAAATCTAACCAACGCCTCCATATCGATGATCCAACCCATTGGCCAAAAGGCTGGAAAAAATGGAATGGCTGGGCTTTGTTCAATATCTCCTTTTATTTGGGATGCTGCTTCCTTGCCATCCTGCTGCTGCCCAACCGTCTCTGGGACCCCGATGCCCGCCAGATCACACTGGTTGTCGGACTTCTTGGTGTTTGGCGCTATGGCTGGTGGTTCACACATGCGGTAAGAGCCCTGATCTACGGTCGATTGGTCTATCCCAAATTACGGAAACGAGGTGAGGAGGTTTGGCAGGCTGGATGGCGACCGCGCCATATGCATTTCATGATGACCACCTATAAGGAACATCGTGATATTACGGAAAAGGTTATTCGTTCCATTCTCCTTGAAATTCGTAATGCCGGCGTACCGGGAACAATCTGGCTTGGGTCGTCTGACCGATTTGATGAAGATATCGTTACCGAATTTATGAAAAGGGAAGCGAGGGACCTTGACGTCACGCTTCGGATAATCCGCCAGAACGTGTCCGGAAAGCGGGCAGCTATCGGCCTGGTTTTACGGGCGATGAGCAGAGCCTCGGTAGAAAATGATGATCTGGTTGTTTTCATGGATGGGGACTTCATCTTGGCAGAAGGTGCGGTTGGGCGCTGCATGCCGTTGTTCCATCTTTACCCAGAACTACAGGCCTGCACGACGGATGAAGAAGTAATTTGTATCGGTCCAAAATGGATCGAGACCTGGTTGAAAATGCGATTTTCACAACGCCGTCTGGCCATGCAATCTCATGCACTTTCTGGCCGGGTGCTGACTTTGACGGGACGCATGTCTGTCTTTCGGGCCTCTCACCTTCTTAAATTGGAGTTCATTCGGCTATTGGAAGCGGATCATCTCAATCACTGGCTATGGGGTGATTTCAGATTTCTTTCCGGGGACGACAAAAGCACCTGGTACTATATGTTGAAAAACAATGCAAAAATGCTCTACGTCCCGGATGCTCTTGGCTATACGGTAGAGGTCATCGAAGGTTCCGGTATGGACCGTATGGTGCAGAATTTTCGGCGCTGGTCCGGAAATATGCTCAGGAACGGTGCGCGGGCAATTGCGTTGGGGCCTACCAGGATGCCGTTTTTCATCTGGTGGTGCCTGATAGACCAGCGTCTATCGATGTGGACCATGCTCCTCAGCCCGGTTCTTGCACTGTTTGCAACTCTTGCAACCGGTCCCACATATTTCGTCTCCTATATAATATTTGTGGCTCTCAGCAGGATGCTGCTATCCCTCTTTTTGTATGGATACTCCCGGAAAGTCGAAATGGCCTATCCCTGGATCCTCTATTTAAATCAGTTAATCAATGCCACGGTGAAGGTATATTGCATATTTCGGCTATCGAAACAGAAATGGTCCAATCGGGGCAACCAGAGCTCCGCCTCAGGCGGGAGTTCTTTAGTCGAGCTGGGACGAAACGCCATGGCAAACTGGTGCACAACAATTGCTGTTGTGCTGTTGGCCCTGACAACCCTGCATTATTCCAAACTCGTAGATCTCCCTAGTATGACGCTGGTCATTTCTGCCTTGGGGTTAAGCTGAGATCAATTTCTCATTTTGACAGTCACCATGATGAGCGGGCTTGGCGCTATTAATTGAAGGTTGATAACGCATTGTTTTTAAAAGAATAATTATAGAATAAAAGTGG
>Ga0315338_1001208_pt1 | contig 35833 bp, 35 predicted proteins | sample ASW8metaG_FD_204518 | JGI IMG/M metagenome (GOLD analysis project Ga0315338, IMG submission 204518) | Ammonia-oxidizing marine archaeal communities from Monterey Bay, California, United States - ASW #8 | ecosystem: Environmental > Aquatic > Marine > Coastal | place: USA: California | collected... | reverse complement strand
CTGCAGAAAATCCATTGCCGAAGTCGACATCAGCACCACCTTGAACGGCAAACCCGTCCTTCGTTTGGGTAACACCACGCCAAACATAATTATTAGTGGTTCCGATATTGGCGCTAAAATCTTGCGCCTGCGCTACACTTACTGCCGCAACCAATGTACTTGCTGCAATGAACATAGTAGGGAGAAGTTTGTTCATGATTATTGCCCTTTTAGATGTAATCCCCGCGTCGCACGTGCTCTGGCGGGCCAAAATTTCTAGGTGCCAAATATTTGCACCCCAAAAGTTACTTCAGAGCCTCAGAACATTTTGATAAGTTGGCCCTAGAATTTAAAGGACGATTAAAATTCGTCCCCAAAACCTTTTGAAAGTCTCGGGTAGAACCATCACTGAAAACAACTACGCTGCAGTGCAATAATGTGTTTTTTAAGTAACAGTTATGCCTTATATAGTGGTGGTAATAGTCCAACGGACATATTGTGTGCATATTTTCCATGCAATCGCTCAATTTATAAGCATTCCTACATCCGTCTGAAATAGATGTCATTAACTAGTGTTTTACGCTTCCTACTGCGGTCACCGTGGAAGCAAAGCATTGATTTATTGCTCCTGCGGTGTCTGAGACGTCAATTCTTTTGGTCGAAGCACAAAGTTTGGCCTATAGAGGCGCCCCACGAATCTGATGTGAGATTTTTGGACAGGATTGGGAGTAGATAGGCTGTGTTTAGCTCATGACGGTTGCAGCACGCTTATTCAAACGTAGCTTTTCGTTTTTTAACGAATCTACGAACACCTTAGGAATCGTTCTCGTTCGTCATGGAAAACCTGCGATCGAGTCTTCACATTCCACCGGACATGATGGTTTTCGTCAATACATAGATGGTTACCAGGAGGCGGGTCTTGATCCCGTCAGCATGCCACCAGATGAATTGCTCGGCCTCGTCGAAGGTTTGAACGCCTTACACACTAGCGGTTCACCGCGCGCCAAAGACAGCGCACGAATCTTATCACCGGAAGCTAAAATTATTGCGGACCCACTTTTTGCAGAAGCACCGCTCGCCGCGCCGCGTATTCCGTTGTTAAAAATGAAAGTCGCAATTTGGGCCGTTTTGGCGCGCATTATGTGGCATGCTGGCTATCATCCACAGATTGAGAATTACAGCCGGGTTAGGTCGCGTGCAAATCAGGCTGCCGACAGGTTGATTGACAGCGCCTTATCAAATGATGGCACTGCGGTCCTTGTGGCGCATGGGTATTTCAACGCTATGATTGGCCGGATTTTACGCAAGCGAGGGTTCCGGCGCACCGGTTCGCACCGCATTCGTTTTTGGAACGCGGTTATTTATCAGCAAGAATAAATTTTAAAAGCGCGTTACCAAGGTGTCGATGTTGGGGCGCGGGCGGTCTTCAAGCGGAGCAGCTGGGCTTCCAACATAGATATAGCCTGCAACGCGTTCGCCGGCTTTCAGTCCAATCCGCTCCAACACCTCGTGATCATACGCATACCATTCAGTGATCCATTGAGCGACAAATCCCATGCTGTGTGCGGCAATTAAAATTGTTTGGCAGACTGCGCCCGCGGAGAGTTGTTGTTCCCATATCGGAATTGGAATCCGTTCCCGTAACTTTGAGACAACTGCAAGCACGAGTGGTGCGCGCAAGAAGCGCTCTTTCTCGAGTTGAATTTGGTTTGTAGAACAATTACGGTCCTGCGCCGCGCATTCGGCAAGAATTTCACCCATGCGGGCCCGACTTTTGCCTTCGAATAGAATGAAGCGCCAGGGCAAAATCTTACCGTGATCGGGCACGCGTGTTGCCGCGGTAAGGAGTGTCCGAATTTGCTCGGCATCGGGGCCCGGCTCTGTCATGCTTTTGGCTGACCCAGAACGCCTGCTTAACAACAGATCCATCGCCTCCGGGATCACGACGTTTAGTTTTTCTGGTTTCTCAAGCATTTTGTTGAATTTCCTTGTGGCTGCCACGCAGACCTTTTCTAGCCAGCGAGACCTTAAGGGTTCCCGTCTAATACTGAAATGCCCGCTCACGGCAGAAAATTCAGAAAATGCCTGTAAATGGCTCGTTCAATTTCCTTTGTACTGCCTATTTGGCTTTAACCAATGCTGCCTTAGAATGGCATTATGAGTGAGGAACGAAACTTCACGTCGGCGGATGACAAGCTTGTCAGTTACGATCCGATTTGGCGTAGCTTGCGGAGCCAGGCAGAGGAGCTTGCGGATAGTGAGCCCGCGCTTGCGAGTTTTGTCCACGCTACGATCCTCAGACATGAACACCTTGAGGAGGCGCTTGCCTATCACCTTGCCCGCAAAATCGGTGGTGAGAATTTAAGCACACTTCAAGTCCACGAAATATTTATGGATTCTTTTGCTGCAGACCGCTTGATCGGCGAGGCCTTGCGCGCTGATTTATCTGCTGTGTTTCAACGCGATCCCGCTTGCTCTTCCTATGCGCAAGCATTTCTTTTCTTCAAAGGGTTCCACGCCCTGCAATGCTACCGCGCGGCACACTGGTTGTGGACCAATGACCGCAAGGTCATGTCACTTTATTTTCAGAATCGGATGTCGGATTTGTTTTCGGTTGATATTCATCCAGCGGCATCGCTCGGCCGTGGTATAATGATCGACCACGCTACCGGCGTTGTTATCGGCGAGACCGCGCAAGTCGATGATGATGTGTCGATATTGCATGATGTCACGCTGGGTGGCACAGGCAAGTCAGAAGAAGACCGCCATCCTAAAGTACGCCGGGGCGTGCTTATCGGCGTCGGTGCTAAAATTCTTGGAAATATTGTGATCGGCGAATATAGCCGCGTTGGTGCGGGAAGCGTGGTATTAAAGCCCGTTCCCCCAAACACTACAGTTGCCGGCGTACCCGCACGTGTTATTGGGAGTGCGAATTCTGAATGCCCATCGCAAGATATGGACCACCGACTCCATGGTTGGGAATCCTACGATCCCTCGATCTGATTTTAGGTTCAAACTTTGCAACCCGGTTTGCGTGCAAGCTCAAATTAACGCTGTTTGTTTTTGACGTTGATGCTTGACCCGCGCGGGTCGTCTATGCGACTTCGAACCTATAATTAAGAGGAAAAAACTTTGACACGCTCCGAAATTTGGCGCATCGAAAAATATCTCCGTGGTTTGTTTCGTCTCGACACGATATCTTTGGTCGAAGGTCCCCAGGCCGATTCGGTGCATGTTTATATCGGGGACGAGTTCATCGGCCCCCTTTTTAAGGATGATGAAGACGGGGAAGTGTCCTATCAATTCAACATGGCGATACTCGAAATGGACTTGCCGGAACCGCCAACAGCCGGCGGGTAAGGCATTTAGGCTCTGATGGGCAAGATGCAGTTTCGAGTAATGATTGCCCGGATAGCCATGGCAATGATGGTCTTGGTGCTACCAAGCCGGACTGTCCTCCTTTTCCAAACACGCGCATGACGTTTGGTTAATATTGGAGCAGATTTATGGCGATCTACCAATTGGACGGTGTAGCGCCGGAACTCCCTGAAGAGGGCAGCTATTGGATCGCCCCGAACGCGATTCTTGTTGGTAGAGTCCGGCTTTTGAAAGGGGCAAGTGTCTGGTTCGGTGCGGTTCTGCGCGGCGACAATGATATGATTACCATTGGAGAAAACAGCAATGTTCAGGATAATTCCGTACTGCACACGGATGCAGGAATCCCACTCACTATCGGCGCCAATGTGACAATCGGTCATTCGGTTACCCTCCATGGATGCACCATTAGTGACAATTGCATTGTCGGAATGGGCGCGACCTTGCTCAATCATTGCCATATTGGCGCCAATTCCATTGTCGGCGCCAACTCCCTTGTTTCTGAAGGCAAAACCTTTCCGAATAATTCCCTCATCCTCGGAATGCCGGCCCGTGTTGCACGCACACTAAGCGACGAAGAGGTGAAGCTGCTTCACTTACCGGCAGAACATTATGTTGAAGACATAGGACGCTATGCGAGAGGAATGAAGACTGTCGGATAGGCGTCCATTCATCGCGTGTCACCTGCAATTCACCCGCGTAAAGTAAAAAAGGGCGCACCTTGGGAACGCCCTTTTTAACAAACCCATCAATTGCAAGATTATTTCATGATTTTCCAACTGCCGTCGCCGCGGCGGCAAGCATAGCCACGTGCTTTCTCGGGACGGCCTTGAATCCATATGGTCTGGGCAAAAGTCGCACAGCGTTGTCCGGTGGGTCCGCGATAATAGTTACCAACCCGGAAGTCGCCATGGTGGCCTGTATTGGGGTTACGCCATTGATAGGTATGGTTTGAATAGCCGCGTTCGAATCCATCATAAGAGGTTTGATAGAGGTAGTAGTGATCGTCACAATCCATATCACTGGCTAGGCTGGCGCCAAGCGCACTACCTACGATCGCGCCTAGAGCGGTTGTGCTGCCACGATTACGTCGGTTCGAAACCGCATCGCCAAAAAGGGCGCCGACGATCATGCCAAAAATCAAACCGCCGACCTGGTCCTTCTCCTTCTGTCGTTCGCATTCACGGTGATAAGCGTAGTGATCTGACGCAGAATAGTAATCGTTACTCGCGTAATATCCCGGGGCGTCATAGTCTTGGTCAACATAGCTCGGGTCTGTTTCAGCGTAATAATCGTTGTTGGCGTCTGGGTGCCTTGTCTCGTAGCTATTAGCTGCAACCGGTGGGACAGCCACTGTGGTTAAAAGCAGCCCGGCGACAAATGAGGTCAAAGTTTTGTTTTTCTTCAACATCTCTAATTCCTTCCGATTTTCCAATTGGGGCTGGAGGCAGTTCACCACACCTTTAATAGTTACATTGACAGGGTTTTCCTGAACCCTTTCTGAATAAAATAATCCATGGAAAAGCTCTATTTTTTCCATCAGCTAGCAAGTTTTTTTATGGCTGTTCCAGCTGTCTATGTGTTCTCTTGCAGGGAGCAAAAGGCGCCGGGGTCGAAAATTCCATTGCCGCTTACTTGCTGATCTCGATCAAGCCAACGCGGTTAAGCGAGCCCATGGCAAATGCGAGATTGGTGTCTTCAGTTGCTGCCAAATCGCGTACCACGCCGAAGCCCGATAGTGGCCAGGACTGAAAACGCTCTGTGGCAGGATTGAAACGCACCAAGGCATTAGGGTTGGTGCCGGCTTCCACATACCAGACGATGTTACCGATTGTCGCTATGCCATGGGGTTCGGAAAGTGGTCCCGAGGGGGATTCATACTCCACTACCACGCCGGTCTGGGGATTGAGGCGTCCTAAATTTCCACGGTCGATATCGGCATACCAAACCATACCGTCATCGCTAATAGCCAAGCGGCGGGGCTCAGTCTCGGGACTGGTAAGCGGATATTCCTGGGTTGTAAAATCTTCCGGATCAATACGAAGAATACTTTTGGAATCGCGCAAGCCAGCGAACACTGCGCCATCAGGTGCCAGCGCAAGTGCAAAAGGGGAAGTTTCGTCGCGTGGCATGACAGTGAATTGGATTTCACTTGTGACCGGCGAAATGCGCCCAACGGCATTTCCGTTCTGTGCAGTGAACCACAGCCAGCCGTTTTGATCGAAGATAAGATCTGACGGATCTGAAGCCATATCCTCAGGCATCGGAAAACTAGCAAGCATACCGCTTGCTGGATCAAATTTTCCGATATAGCTGCGCCGGCTTGAGGCAAACCAAATCTCGCCATTTGCATCCACCGCGGCCCCCATCGGAGCTGAATAGGGCCTTAATTTATGTTCGTTAAGTTCACCTGTTCCCGGATCAAGTTCGATCAGCGTGCTGGCAAACATGCCAGAGAACCAAAGAGTGCCATTTGGTGCGACCGCAACATCGCGCGGCATTGTGCCTTGGGTTGGAACAACCCATTCGGTTATTTGAATATCTATGTCGCCAGAAATGATTACTGCTTCAGGCCGTGGATTTTGCGGCGAGTTGATAGTGAGGTAGTCCGTAAGCAGATCAATCTCACGATCGTTCAGCGCCGCTCCAATATTGCGCATTTGATGGAGAATTTCGTTCCATCCTCTAGCGTCGTAATCACCGCTTCGGACATTGCGCAGCGTGTGGCAAATGCCGCAGCGCTCTAAAATCATGTCCTTAGCCGGGTGTCCCGGATAGTCATCCAGTTCCTGCCCATATGCATCGGCGCCGAGCAGAATCGCTCCGGCAAGAATAAACAAAAATGGCAAGTCACACTTCATCTTGGACCTAGAAGTCTCGGTACATTAGATAACATGCTTTGCTGTTTCCAAAATCAAGAGCTAGGGGCCCATTCAATTAAGTTGGGTAACGCGCGTAACTATTGTAGATTTCCTGCATCATAGAAATTCGGAGGGATTCCATGCCCAAAGCCATCACCATGGCTGCACTTGTAGCGGTGCTCATGTCGGTCCCGGCATTTGGCCATCATTCTCACTCAATGTTCGATCGTGACACAACGCTGATGGTCACTGGCACAGTCGACACGCTTGATTGGACTAACCCGCATGTCTGGCTGCACGTCAACACGATAGATGAGGGCGGCGGGGTCGTCCGCTGGTCGCTTGAATTAGGTTCGCCTGCGCAGATCGCTCGACGCGGTTGGCGTCCAAGAACTGTTAGCCCTGGCGATGTGGTGTCAGTCGCATTGAACCCATTATTTAACGGCGAGACGATTGGTTCGTTAGTGGGCATTGCGCTTCCCGACGGAACGCATTTGGGAGAAGAAGAATTCTTGAATTAGTTGCCATGTATTTTATTCGCGGCACGATTCCGTTTGCCGTATCGATGGCTACCTTCGCAGCGTTTAGCGTTGCGTCTGCTCAGACCCAATCTGGTGGAGATTTGTCCGGTATCTGGACCAGGGGGCCGGCGGCTCAGTCCTGGTATAGACAGCCGGAAAGCGGCCCCGGCCCGGTACAAAACCTCACGCCGCCTGCGCCCACCGATGGCGGCGGTGCGGGCACGAGATATATTGGCGATCACACCAACCCAATTTTGCTGCCGTGGGCGGCAGAGGTGGTAAAGCGCCGCGCCGATGCCCAACGTGCAGGCACGCCGGAAATGAGCGCGCAGCAAGTCTGCCGCCCACATGGCGTTCCTTATATTTTACAGCTCAACGATTCAGTTCAGTTTCTGCATACGCCTGATTTGTTTGTGATCCTTTACGCCCGCGAAGGGCGGCCACGGATCATTCATATGAATGCCGCGCACCCCGATGATGTTGGATGGAGTACTTACGGGCACTCCATTGGGCATTGGGAGGGGGAGGTTTTGGTCGTCGACACGATCGGACTTACCGACGACACTTGGATCGGTCGTTTGGGAACCCCTCATACCGATCAAATCCGAGTTATAGAACGCTATTCCAGGATCGCCGGAGACGATATCCGCGTCGACTTTGTGGTTGAAGATCCAGGCGCTTTCACAACTGCTTGGACTGGCGTGGTGAACTACCGGCCCGATACGGGTGACTATCACGAACAGGCATGCGCCGAGAACAACATTAATGCGCTGACCGGGCTGGAACACGACATTCCAACCGACCTTACGCCAGATTTTTAGGCTGAATCCTTAGATCAGTTTTTAGTCAAATACGCTAACTACCCACTCAAGATGGCTTCAATAGAGCGTGCCTCGGCGCGAACAAACACATAAAAGCAAAATCGTGATTCTGGGCTGGAGCGTTTCAGGCCCACGTGCAATAATTTCTGGAAAGAGTGCTCTTGGAGGAATCTATGCGTCACAATTGTTTTTACCAATCATTAGCCGTTTGTTTCAGCCTACTTGTTTGTGGCGTGGCATCGTCGCCGTCTAACGCGCAAGGGCAAGGTGCTCTGGTTCTCCAGGGTGGCACTCTGATTGACGGGTTGGGCGGTGCTCCGATTGAAAATGCGGTCATTGTCATTGAGGACGACCGCTTTATGGTGGTGGGGGCGCAGGGAAATGTGGCTATCCCCGCCAACGCGGAAGTAGTCGATCTTGGCGGCAAATACATTCTTCCAGGACTTATCGACGGCAAGACTAATTGGAATTGGCCCTATGGTGAGGCCTATTTGAACTGGGGCGTAACCTCAGGCTTTGTCGATGGCGGGCGCAATGATGAAGGCATTGCAGAACGTGATGCGATGAATCATGGCGTATTTGCTGGACCCCGGCTTCATCATAGTGTGCTTGGTATTCGTGGACCTGGTCCTAATCTCGACAGGCCGCAGCGTTACGGCCCGGGTGGCGGTTCGATTACGCCCTATTCGCCGGAAGAGGCACGCCAGATAACACGCGATATTATTGCCGCCGGAGCTGACTTCATCGGAATTGGCGATGGCGATGGTCCGCTGGAGATATGGGAAGCGGTTGCCGAAGAAGCTCATGCGGCGGACCTTGCCCTTTCGTGCCGTTGTATGGGTCCGCAAATGCGCGGGTTGGAAGCCTCACGGCTGGGAGTGACTGCGCTTATTCATGCCGGCAATCTCGGCTCAACGCTCACCTCCAACCCGGAGAAATGGGCTAATGCAGGTAATACAGGCCGTGGCGGTCCAGAGCCGACGGCACCACCCGATGCTTTTGCCGAAATGGACATGTCGCGGGTTGATGGCGTGATCCAAGAACTTATCGCAAACAACGCGTATGTCTCGCCGGAAACCGTTGCGCTGGCGCGGGGTGGATTCTACTCCATTCATGAAAGTGTGCAGCAGGACGCCGAGACGCTATTTAACGATCCGGAACTGCGCGCCTATTATGCCGATTATTATTATTTCGACTTGCTCGATAATGTTCGCGACGCGGAAGAATATGTCTCTCCGGAAATTTATGAACAGCGGCTTGCTGGATACCGTAATAAAGCCGAGTTCATGGGCAGATTTTCTGCCGCGGGTGGCAAGCTTATTGTTTCGTCTGATATCAGTCAGGCAGCGCCGGGAATTGGTGTGCATCAAGAAATGCACATCATGCAGGCGGATTTCGATGTGCCCCCGATGAAGATTATTCAAGGTGCAACACGGTGGAATGCGGATGCGCGCGGAATTGAGGACATTGGCTCAATCGAGCACGGTAAATTTGCGGATGTTCTTGTTCTTAATTCTAATCCGCTCGACGACATCACCAATTCGCGTGATATTCATATGGTTATCAAGGGCGGCGAGATTTGGGAGCGGGGCTATCACGCGGAATATGGCGGGCGTATGTTTGCCAATAATAGCCAAAACGACAACCGCTCAGTGGTGGCGAACTCCGATTGGGCTGAGATTGTACGCGGGTCGATTCCGGGTCGTGATCGGTTGCCGGAAGGTGCTTCTGCTCCGAGCCCGCGCATTTCGCCGACCCCGGTGATCGACAAGATTAGTCCGCGCACCATCATTCAGGGCAGCCCTGATACAATCGTCACACTGACCGGCGTCAGTTTTGTCCGGGGTAGTAAGGTCTATATGGCTATAGCGCCCGACGGCGATCCCGATAATGCAGGTACGCCTCTTACGACGCGTGTGGTGAGCAACGATGTGATCGAAGTGACATTACCAAGTCACATTCTAGGCAGTGCCGGAAAATTAAAACTCGTGGTGAAGAATCCAACCCCAATCAACAATGCGGAGTGGGGTGATACCTCAAACACAGCCCATGTTCTGGTGCCGTTTTCGTTCACTGAAAGCCATTTCTCCAAAGTTCATGACGAGACAAAATATTGGTAGGGTTAGACTCACGCTGTGTAGCGTCTGACAAAGCATAACCGTTCAGGAGGAAAGACATGCGTAGGATGCAATTGGTTGCTACGGCTTTTGTCCTGGCGGGGATGTCCTTGGCACTTAACGCTAATGCCGTATTGGCAGCAGACGCTCCACGATTTGAAGTTGATCCGTTCTGGCCAAAGACTTTGCCGAACAATTGGATCATCGGTCAGGTTGGCGGCATCTATGTTGATTCTCGAGAGCATGTTTGGATCAATCATCGTCCCCGCACGCTTGAAGAACGTGAATTACGTGCCTCCACGGCGCCGAATGTTGAATGCTGCTTCGCTGCGCCTGAAATCATCGAATTTGATCAGGAAGGAAATGTCTTGCAGGCATGGCGCGGGCCAGGGGAAGGCTATGACTGGCCAGAGAACGAGCATGGTATTTTCGTCGACCACAATGATTTCGTTTGGGTCGGTGGAAATGGTGCAAATGATGGTGTGGTCTTGAAGTTCACGCGTGACGGCGAGTTTGTCCTGCAAATTGGTCATCAGGGGCCGCAAACCGGCAGCCTAGATACGACGCGGCTTGGCAGGCCATCGGATATGATCGTCGATCCCGCGACCAACGAGCTCTATGTCTCAGACGGCTATAATAATCATCGTGTAATCGTTTTCGATGCAGAAAGCGGCGAGTTCAAAAGAATGTGGGGTGCCTATGGCAATCCACCCACTGATTTTGATATGCCGCCATTCGATCACAATGCGCCCCTACCGCAGCAATTTACCAATCCGGTGCATTGCATTCGCATGAGCAATGACGGTTTAGTGTTTACTTGCGATCGCGGTCACAATCGCCTTCAGGTTTTCAATAAGGATGGAAGTTTCGTGCGCGAATATTTCATACAGCCTGAAACGCGCGCGGCCACAACCGGGTCAGTGATGTTCTGGCCAAAAAATGAACAAACCCTACTTTTCACGTCTGACGATTCAAACGGCAAGATACGTATCACAAGACGCAGCGACGGCGTTGAGATTGGCTCCTTTGGCCGCTTTGGCAACGCCACCGGAGAATTTAACAACCTCCATAATCTCGGTATCGACAGCCAAGGCAATATCTACGCCGCTGAAGTTCAAGGAAAGCGCGTGCAGAAATTTGTCTACCAAGGCGATTTGTAAGGCGCCTAATGTCTGTTAGGGCTATAACCCTTCAACATTGCCAAATTCGTTCGAACTAATAAGTTCGGGCCTTTGGGGCAATGTATTCAATATCATTCGAAAGCGTAAAATTGTGCACCGGGCGATAGTCAAGCCGCGTTTCGGCATTGTTGTCGTCATACCAAGCCAAAGTGTGCTTCATCCAATTTTCGTCATCGCGTTCGAGAAAATCTTCGCGGGCATGGGCTCCGCGTGATTCTTCACGGTTTGCAGCGCTGTCCATGGTGACAATGGCCTGAGATAGAAGATTGTCGAATTCAAGCGTTTCAACCAGATCAGTATTCCAGATAAGCCCACGATCGGATACGCCTAAATTAGGCAATTGCTTGTGCACTTCGCGGATTGCTTTTTTCCCAGAGGCGAGGGTTGTACCGGTACGGAAAACAGCGGCATCGTTTTGCATAACTTTTTGCATCTTAGAACGCAGATCGGCTGTCGGCACTTTGCCAGTCGAAAAGCGGAAGCGATCAAGTCGCGCCAAGGCTTCGTCGCCTGCGTTCTTAGGCAGATCACGCTGCTCTTGCCCCGGTTCAATGTCTTGAGCGGCGCGTTCGCCGGACGCTTTGCCGAATACAACAAGATCCGCCAGGGAGTTTGAACCCAAACGGTTGGCCCCATGCACCGATACGCAAGCTGCTTCGCCGATGGCAAACAGCCCGGGAACGATGGAATCAGGATTGCCGTCCTTGAGCGTCAGCACTTCGCCATAATGGTTCGCAGGAATTCCCCCCATATTGTAATGAACGGTCGGGATCACTGGGATCGGCTCTTTGGTCACGTCCACTCCGGCAAAAATCCGTGCGCTTTCAGAAATGCCGGGGAGACGTTCGTGTAGGATCTTAGGGTCAAGATGCGAAAGGTGAAGAAATATATGGTCTTTATTAGGACCAACGCCGCGCCCTTCACGAATTTCGATGGTCATGGCACGACTGACAACATCGCGGGACGCGAGGTCCTTGGCATTGGGTGCGTACCGCTCCATAAAGCGCTCGCCTGATGAATTTGTGAGATATCCGCCTTCACCGCGCGAGCCCTCGGTAATCAGTACGCCGACGCCGTAAACCCCGGTGGGATGAAACTGGACGAATTCCATATCTTGCAGTGGCAAACCCGCCCGAAGCACCATCGCATTACCATCGCCGGTTTGAGTATGCGCACCGGTACAGGAAAAATAGGCGCGGCCATAACCGCCGGTCGCCAAAATAACGCGCTTAGCGCGGAAGCGGTGGATGGTACCGTCGTCGAGCTTCCATGCCATGATGCCGCGCGTTTCGCCCTCTTCCATAATGAGATCAAGGACAAAATATTCGATAAAGAAATTCACTTCATGGCGCAGGCATTGGCCATAAAGCGTGTGTAGAATAGCGTGGCCTGTTCGGTCAGCCGCAGAACAGGTGCGTTCTATTTGTGCTTCGCCGTAATTCGAGGTCATGCCGCCAAAGGCACGCTGAAAAAGTTTGCCTTCTTCGGTACGCGAGAAGGGCACACCAAAATGTTCCAGCTCGTAAACCGCCTCTGGTGCTTTACGGCATAGAAATTCTATCGAGTCTTGATCACCAAGCCAGTCTGATCCCTTCACGGTATCGTACATATGCCACCGCCAATCATCCTCGCCCATATTGCCCAAAGAGGCGGAGATGCCACCCTGCGCAGCGACGGTGTGGCTACGCGTCGGGAAAACTTTCGAGATGCATGCGGTTTTTAGGCCTAGCTGGGTCGTTTCCAATGCCGCACGTAGGCCCGCGCCCCCTGCGCCTACAATCACTACATCATAGGTGTGATCGATTATCGGATATGCAGTCATGAGCAGGGAATTCCTAAAGAGCGATTTTGAGAAGTGCGAAGCCGGCAGCACAGCCAACGCCAAGCGCAAAGAAACGATTAAACATGAGGGAGAGCAGCTTGAGGCGCTCACCATGAACATAGTCTTCGATTACTACCTGAATGCCGAGCGTCATGTGATGGAGCGCAGCGAACAGAAAGAGTAACATCAAGATTGCATTGATCGGTTTGCTGAGAAAGACAAGTACCTCAGCAAGATTCCCGCCGACGAGCGAAAGTGCAGAGAACAAGAACCAAATCGAGAGAGGGACAAGAGCAACGGCACTCATGCGCTGGCGCCAAAAATGAATGGTGCCACTTCTCGCAGAGCCAAGACCGGTCGCGCGCGACAAAGGTGTTCTTAATTCCCGTAGAGCGCTCAAAATAGATTCCCACCTTCCATGTAACCGAGCGTGAATACGCCAAGGGCAATTAGCAGTGCCAGGCCAAAGACCAAGGCTGCACTCAGCCGTGCGGTCCGAATCTCATATCCGTAGCCGAGATCCCAAGCGAGGTGGCGTAGGCCATTGAGAAGGTGAAAGGCTAGTGAACCGACCAATCCAAAGAGGATCAGGCGACCAAGGATAGTTGCGGCAAATTCAGTGAAATTGCCATAGGCGTCCGGCCCGATTGCTGCAGCGATCAACCACCAGGCTAGAAAAAGAGTACCGATGGTGAGTGCTATGCCGGTGGCACGATGGATGATGGATGCGGCCATGGTGATTGGCCAGCGATAAATAGACAGATGTGGCGACAGGGGCATTTGGCGGGAACCGGCTTGCGACCGGGCCTGCGCGCCCCCCTCGCTAGGGCCATCGGCCATTGAATATCCCCAATAGTACAGGTGTTTCGTGCTGGCCGGAGTGTAGGGAGGGCGATTTCCAAGTCAACATATTCAAAGTCGAATCTGGCATTATGGGTGGGGATCAGTTTTTTGGCCTGTCGATATTTCGAACCAGTTGTGGCGGCAGAGTAAATAGCGCACATAGACTAGTGTTATGGCGAATCAGGTCCGTATCGCTCCTTCCATATTGTCAGCTGATTTTGCGCGGCTGGGCGAAGAAGTCGCAGCCATTTCCGTGGCGGGTGCAGACCTTATCCATATTGACGTGATGGACGGGCATTTCGTGCCAAATTTGACCATTGGTCCGGATGTGGTGAGTGCGCTGCAACCCCATTCGGATAAACCTTTTGATTGCCATCTGATGATCGCTCCGGTGGATCCCTTTATTGCTGCTTTTGCAAAGGCCGGCGCTGATATAATCAGCATCCACCCGGAATCGGGGCCGCATCCGCACCGAACGCTTCAGCTCATCCGATCTTTGGGCAAGAAAGCGGGTTATGTGCTCAATCCGGGGACACCAGTCGAGGTAGTAGATCCGGTCCTTGACCTGCTCGATCTTGTTCTTGTGATGACAGTCAATCCAGGATTTGGTGGGCAGGCCTTTCTATCGAGCCAATTACCTAAGATTGAAGCACTGCGAAAACGCATTTCGGCATCGGGGCGAGAAATATGGTTGGAAGTAGACGGCGGTATAAACGAAACCACCGCGAAGAGTGTTCTTAAGGCTGGTGCCGACACGCTAGTAGCTGGCAGTGCGGTATTTCGTGGAAATGAGAAGGAGGGAGAGGGTGCCAACTATGCAAGCCGCATCGCTAGCCTCCGCGGATGAACCACGCGTAGAACCCCAAGCCGAAGGCCCGGCTACTCCGCCGGCGCAACCAGCTGTCATTCGTACGCCTGTTTCATCTAGCAAGGGCGAGACGTGGCGGCCTGCACTATGGCCTCAAGCGCTCAAGGCGCTATTTCGTGACTCACAAGAAGGCTTTCGCGCGGTATGGCGCCCGAGCTTTTTCTACCGCCTATCTCTTCGTGGGCCGATTACTGACCGCATCGCATTTCACCCTCTCGATGCACGCACGCGCAAGCTCGATGAGGCAGATGCGTATTTCCGCGGACGTTTTCGTTTTGCCGGTCAAACCGTCGAAGCAAAGGACAAGTCGATTTTTGAATGCACGGCCCCGAGCAAGGATTTTTTGGTTGCGGTGCATGGCTTTGAATGGCTGCGCCACCTTGAAGCGGCCGGTGGCGAGCACGCTCGTGAATTCGCGCTTAAACTTAACGATGATTGGCTTCGGCTTCACTCTGTGTATTCCAAGCCGGCATGGCAGCCTGAAATTATTGCGTTGCGTTTTATTAATATCTTTGCCCATGGGCGCTTTTTTCTTGCCGAATCCGACTTGGTTTGGCGCTCGAAGTTTTTTGTTTCGTTACGCAACCAGAACCGAATGCTTGCACGGACGCTTTCAAAGGCACCCGCCGGATTGCCGCGCTTACGCACTAGCGCCGCGCTGGCCATGGCAGGGCTATGTTTATCTGATCGCACTAGCGCTAATCTTGGACTAAAACGCCTTGCCAAAGAAATCGAAACACAAATTTTGCCAGATGGTGGTCATGTGAGCCGCTCGCCAGAAGCTGTGGTCGATGCATTCCACATTCTTGACATGGTACAGCAAGCGCTCGATTCAGCGAACCGCGAGACGCAAGCGGCCTTAAGGAGTGCGCTTGATCGAATGGCTCCAATGGTACGTTTTTTTTGTCTTGGAGATAGTGGTCTCGGTGGTTTCAACGGAGGTGCAGAGAGCGATAGGCAGCTTATGGCGGCGCTTCTCGAACGCGACGAAGTGCAGGGCCGGCCTTTCAGACATGCGCCACATTCAGCCTATCAGCGGCTCTCAGGTGGGCGCACCCTGATATTGCTTGATGTCGGGGCGCCGCCGCCCCAAATCTATTCAACGAAAGCGCATGCGGGCTGTCTTTCTTTTGAGATGAGCGCAGGCGACCAGCGTCTTGTCGTCAATTGTGGCGCTGCGGCCAGCCCGGACGAAAAATGGGCGAGTGCTCTGCGTGCGACTGCCGCCCACTCGACTGTGACCTTGGCCGACAGATCTTCTGCCAGGGTATTGCAGCGTGGGCTCGTGCGCCGTGCGCTTGGCCCAAGAATGATTCCCGAACAAGGAAAAGTGCTCACACGGCGCAACGAAGGTGCACAGGGTCTCTTAGTCGAAGCGAGCCATGACTATTATTTACCGCGCTTTGGTATCTTGCACCGGCGGCACTTAGCTCTTTCGCCCAAAGGCCTGTTACTCACCGGAACCGATCAGCTGGTGCCTAATGAGGTGAAATCACGAAAACGTGGAAAGGGCTGTCCTTTTTCTATTCGCTTTCATATTCATCCAGATGTCCGTTTGTCGCTCGCACAGGGCAGTAGCTCGGTTATTCTCAAACTGCCCAATGGGGAAGGTTGGCGTTTTCGTTGTAGCGACGGCATGCTCAGTATCGAGGAGAGCGTGTATCTGGGTGGTGGAAGCCTGCGACGGTGCGAGCAGCTAGTGATTGGTGCGCATGTGCGCGATGAAGATGTTGAGATCGCCTGGCTATTTGAGCAAATAGGCACGGGTTAGTTTTACTTGGCCATTGGAAGAGTAAAATCGGCATTTGTCACCAAGCGGGGCGCTTGGTATTGAGGATGCGTTTAGAGTCCAAACATTTTGTGACTGGGTAGGGAAAAGTTCATGGTTCAGTTGCGTTTGCCCAAGGGCAGTGAGGTCAAAAAGGGGAAAGCCTGGCCTGAGCCTAGGGGCGCAGACGGAAAGCGCCCGCGCCGAGCCAAGCGTTTAAAAGTTTACCGTTACGATCCCGAAGCTAGTGAGACTCCGCGTGTCGACAGTTATTCAGTTGATACCGAAGATTGCAGTCCGATGGTTCTGGATGCGCTGATTAAAATTAAAAACGAAGTCGACCCAACGCTTACTTTTCGGCGCTCTTGCCGCGAGGGCGTGTGCGGGTCATGTGCGATGAATATCTCGGGTTCAAACACGCTCGCCTGCACCAAGGCCATGTCGGACATTTCTGGTACGATCCATGTCTATCCGCTGCCGCATATGCCGGTGGTGAAAGATTTGGTTCCTGATCTCACGCATTTCTATGCGCAATATGAGTCGATCCAGCCTTATCTCCAGACCACGACACCGGCGCCTACGACCGAATGGCAGCAATCGCCGGAAGAACGCGCGAAACTGGACGGGCTTTATGAGTGCATTCTTTGCGCCTGCTGTTCGACCTCCTGTCCGTCCTATTGGTGGAACTCTGACCGTTTCTTAGGTCCTGCAGCCCTGCTGCAATCCTATCGCTGGCTTTCCGATTCGCGGGACGAGGCGACCGGTGAACGGCTTGATAATCTTGAAGACCCATTCAGGCTTTATCGCTGCCATACCATCATGAATTGCGCCAATGCTTGCCCGAAGAATTTGAACCCCTCCGAGGCCATCGGTGAAGTTAAACAGATGATGGTGAAACGCGCGTTGTAGGTACTAAAACAGCCCCCGCAAACGCACCGCGATGCGCAAATCGCGGGTCTCGTCCCATTGCTCAGTGCGCCGGACGTTGCCGTCAAACACATTGGTAGTATAGAGAACTCGGCGTCTAAATTCTGTTGCACCAAAAAGGTTTTGTGCTTCGACTCTCAGTGTTGCAATGTTGAAAATACGCCTTTCAATGAATCCGGTCCAGCGTGGGTCGATGGTGTAGAATTGCTGCACGGTAAGGTCGCTGATGAATTGTTCGCCGCCCTTGGATTGATAGGCAAAGCCATAAGACATGTTCCAAGGTGTTATATCGTGGCGAAAGCTGGCGTCGTAGGAATAGCCCTCGCGATCATCCAATAACCGACGGGTGTTCCCGGTGAAGGGATCGACAATATCCGACCATTGTCGAAGATAGCGCAAGGAAAGCGTCGCGTCGGGCAAGCTGATTAAACCAAGACGCACGCTTGCCCTTCCCTCAATTCCATAGAGGTTGGCATCGGCAATATTTCCCTCTGCCGAAACCAAATTATTGTTCTGATCGACAAAGGGGATTTTATCGATGTGATCCGAGATCTGATGGTAGAAGGTGCGTAAATCAAGTACGCCACCATCATTAGCCAAACGATGCTCGAAACCAGCCTCATAAATCCAAGTTTTTTCGGGTGCCAGTCCGGGATTTCCTGGATCAATCCGCTGGTCGACCACCTCATAACTGGGTACGAAATTACGAAAGTCAAGTTGGCTGACAGTACGCTCGACTAGCAAGCGGAGCTGATTGGTTTGATCCAATTTATAACGAAGATCTACACGCGGCTTGAGGAAGGACAACTTCCGTTCAGGGCTGAAGAGAAAATTGTTAGATATTTTGGAGAACTCAAAATTCAACGACGAGTCCACCGAAAGCGCTTGCGACGGTGCCCATTTATGGCTGGCAAAAACTTCACCGCGGCTTTCTTCCACATGGGCATCGGCTGTCGGAATAGTAACTTCTTCAAGCATTCCGTTATCGTCGAGATCCAAAAATGCCTTAAAATTTTGATTGAGGGTGTTGAGCACTCCCTCGGCCGCTACTTCGATCGTATGTTGCGCAGAAAGTGGCCAGACATAGGCTGCACGAATAATGTCTTCGCCACGCTTGGAATCGGAGCTGCTGCGGCTTAGCTCTGTAATGTCTGCTGACATTATGCGATTGCGGTAATCCAGAATCGGCCAATGGTCTTTGCGGTGCAGAACAAGCAAGGTGAGTCCACCTGGACCAAGTTCTGCCTCATATTGGCCGCTAAGCTCCAGAGTCGAAAGGTGTTCGTAGGCCCGCGTGCGAAAATCAGTGGCTCGAAGAGTTTCGATACCGTCCGGATCAAACCGGACAAAGGGGGTGGTTTCTTTTTCTTGGATTGCAAGAGTTTGATAAAAGGCGTTTAGCTCCAACCGATCGCGATTGGCAAAATCGTAGATAAGCCCTCCGGTAAAAATCCATTTATCGTGATCGCGCTGCCAAGATTGCGGCCGTGTTTCCGCGAGCTCTCCTGTTGGATGAAAATAAAACTCGTCGTGGATACGGTAAGTCCATCTCGCATCGCCGGCCGGGGGCGACCATAAATTACGCTCGATTCCAAGCGAATAGCTAATTTGGCGCCAGACCCCGCTATAAGACAAAAGACCATCAAGGCCTTTGTCGCCCTGATCATTGAATCGCGTGTTGAGTTCCCACGATCCCGTTCCTGCCAATCCTGCGCCCTCGCGCAACACTAAATTGACCAGAAGCCCGCCGCTGCGCACCGCGATATCGCCTGAGACGCCGCTAATTAGCTCCACCCGAAGGACGCTGTCCGGCGCTATGCGGCGCAAATTTGTGTTGATCTCGTTCGCCTTGCCAGGAAAGCGTCGGCCATTGATCAGGACCTGCGCGCCGGCAGTTCCAAAGCCGCGCTCTTGCTGCTGGTCGCGGGTATCGAGAATCACCGACACACCAGGAATTAAGCGCAACATGTCCTCGGCGTTATTTACGCTGTAGCGCAAGAAAAAATTCTCGTCATAGACGACGGTATTTTCGGCTGGCCCACCCTCCTGGGCCGAGGCCGGAAGGGCGTACGGAATGGTCAGCAAAAGTGCTACTGCCAGCGTCAGCAGGAATCGAATACACACTTTGTGATCCTTAATAGAGCCAGGTCAGGCACTGGTGCCCCCCCTGCCCGGCGGCAGGGTGTAGCGCTGCCTTAGTCACAACTTCAAGCTTTTTTGACCACAGAAGCTAGTAATCCACGGAACTAACCTGGACGGAAATCTAGGTGAATTCATACAGATGCGGGGCAATAAAACATCATATGATAGGTGCTACTAGTGCTAAGAGGATGTCCGAGATCGCACAGGATGGCCTTGTGTCGTACAGTTTCTAACTGGCTATCCCTTATCATGTACCTTGCCAGACGGTCGGGGTGGTGTAGATTGCCATCGGGGAATTCTCGGAGCTAGATATGACAATGAAATCTTTTGGTCTTGCATCGCTTGCTGCACTGCTTATTGCTGTTCCTGCTTGGGGACATCATTCGCATGCAAATTACGAGCTGAATGAGTTCTTGGAACTCGACGCTACGGTGACACAAGTCATGTGGATCAACCCGCATGTCTGGCTCTATGTGGATGTCGAAAAAGAAGACGGTACCACCAGCACTTGGGCCCTAGAGGGCGGTAGTGTCGCTGCTCTAACGCGTGGAGGCTGGAGGAGAGACAGTTTGGCGGTTGGAGATGAGATTCACGTCCGTTGCCATCATTTGAAGGATGGCGATGACGGTTGTCTTCTCGGGTATATTTCGACGCCTGATGGTCGTATTACGGATAAAGAATTCGACTGAGCGCGATTTCTGATCACGTCATATAATGAATTGTTGGGCGGGCTACGGTCCGCCCATTTTTTTACCAAGCTAAGACTTTTCAAGTGGTTTTACGTGGGTTTGCGAAGCGCTACGACATAACCCGCGACCGGAGCATCATCCTGATTCCGTAACACGTGGTTTTCAGAAATGATGAATTCCAAGCCTTGGTTTTTTGCCTCTTCCTGGAGGTAGGGAAGGCTGTGAGCAAAGCGGTTATGGCTAGTCTTTTCCCAGCCGTCCCCCTCTTTTGCTTCCACTGCAAAAATAAAATATCCGCCAGCATCCAAGCGCTGTGCCACACCACCAAATGTTGGTGTCAAATCACCAAGATAAATTAGTGTATCTGCGGCGAGAATCAGATCATAGAGTGTTTCACCCGAGGCAAGATATGGTTCTAGATCGCCGAGAATAAGCTCATCGTAAATGCCGCGCTTTTTAGCTTCTTCATTCATCAAGGGAGAGAGATCGATACCGTCCAAACGTCCGCCATGGGCGATATCCTTGAACGCCTCTCCGACAAGCCCGGTCCCTGAGCCAAGGTCAAGAATCCGCATTGCAGATTTCGTTTTACTTAAGACCGTGTTTGCCAGATCACGCAGAAGTAGATGGGCGCGATAGTCGAGTGTTTCCAACATGTGCTGTTCATAGGTCTCAGTAAAGCCGTCAAAGAGTCGACGCATATAGTTTGGTGGGCAACGTGGCGTACGACCAAGCATAAACAAGGCCTGTTCTTTATTCTCGCGCACCAACTGATTGTCGGGTTCCTCAGCAAGTGCAGCATCGTAGGCTTCAAGCGCTTCTTTATGCTTGTTTTGTGCCCCCAACACATTGCCATGAATGATGAGTGCGTGGACAAAATCTGGCTTGAAGGCCAATGCGGTTTCGATGGTTGTTTGCGCTTGGGTAATGCGACCAAGCCCCAAAAGCATCACGGCGCGGTTGGTTAATGACTCCACATCACCAGGCTCAAGGCCAATTGCACGATCAAGACAAACAACTGCTTCTTGCGCGCGTCCTTGATTGTAGATTGCCGCGCTCAATTGTATCCAAGCTTCCTTGATGCGGGGCTCATAGGTAACCGTTATGCCAAGGTGTTTTTCAGCTTCTGCAAAACGTTTTTGAAGTATGTAGACAAAGCCGAGTGAGCAATGCGCCAGGAATTGGTGCGGTTCCGCCTCAATGACTTGCAAATAGATTTCCGCTGCCGCGTCAAGTTGCCCTGATTCGTGCAGCACTTTTGCTTTCTGCATTAATTGTTCGGTCATGCCTATCTATTTCTATGCTGTGGCGCGGAGGGATTGTTCTTTTCCATAGGTTCCCGCGCGCATCGAAAGTACACGCCAGAGTGCGGCACAAGCAAAGGAGCTGACGCGCCCAGACGGATTAAGCCCTGCTGGTTTGGCAACCATCCTTACCAATTTGTCAATGTGATGACGGTGATAAAGTGCCTTTGCTTTAGTATGGCATGCCTGGGAGAATTCTTTCCGGACATAAGGAACGTCGTTGACCTTATCCAGCGGAACATTGGCGCAATAATAGGCGTATGAAAGTTCGTCGTCATCCGATTCATTGATCCTTGAGATGGCAACATAGATTTTACGCCACAAGGGAAGATCGGGCTCGGTTTCCGAGGTAAGAATATCATAAAAAAGTTTGTAATGGCGAAATTCGTCGGCAGCTATCCGTCCGACAATTTCCTTTAATACCGGCTCAGCAGTCGCGTCTTTGATTGCGGTGTAATAGGAAGAGGTTCCGCTTTCTACCACACAGCGTGCAATCATTTCTCCGCGTCTCGAGCCGCGCACCGAACCATCACCGCTCTCAAAATGCTTGGGCCGATACCCAGCGCGAAAGCGCGCAAACGACTCGTCAAGATTGAAACTAGGGTCCGCCAATTCGGCCCACCGCCCAAGTGCTTGTCCATGTTGAATCTCTTCTGTTCCCCAACGCTCGATATCCGAAACAGCGTCTGAGCGCTTTTCAGAATAGACCCGTTTCAGATAGGTCACGTAATCCTGTGCGTTAAACTCAACCAGCGATGCTGCCTTAACTGCGCATAGGAGATCTGGATCAACTTTTGAGGGGTCGAATTTCGACCAGTCGACGTCGTCCAATGTCCAGCCGGCTTTATAAATCGCGTTCTCAGGCATGCCTTCGCGTTCCAACCCTTTGATATGCTTGGCCTAGAAGGCAAAACATAGCGTAATCAGGCATTTCATGTCATCCCCGTCGTGAGTAAGCCTCTGGGTTCGCCAGAGGAGGGCTGACAAGTATAGAAATTTCTAAATCTCTGCCACCCAGATTTGCTTCCGCGCGCCAACCCTGCGCCAGGAATAACGGGATAATGAATTTTTAAAGCCAAGTTTTAAACAGCGGCACGAAGTTGCCTCAAATGATTCAGTGATTCAGTTATTCGTTGGCGGTCCTCATCAGACTTAGCAGCCGCTAGATCTTCTTCCGCGTTCTTGATGTTGTGATCGATCTCTTCGAGGTTTAGCTCGGCTAGCGCGGTCGCTTCCTCTGCCAGAACGGTTACCTTATCGCCGTTCACTTCGGCAAATCCGCCGCGTACAAAAAGCCGTGAAAATATTTCTTCGACGCCCTTCACTTCTACGACGCCTGATTTCAGCGTGGAGAGCACGGGCGCATGACCAAAAAGCACGCCAAAGTCACCCTCCGAGCCTGGAAGCGTGACCATGTCGACTTCTTCTGAAAGAAGTAGCCGCTCGGGTGAAACAAGATCAAATTGAAGTTTGTCCGCCATGTTTCCTTACGCTGCTTCCGAAGCCATTTTTTGTGCTTTGGCAACAGCATCTTCGATGGTGCCGACCATATAGAATGCTGCCTCAGGCAAATGGTCATAATCACCGCGCGCCAAAGCCGCAAAGCCTTTCACTGTGTCGGACAAGTCAACAAAAATTCCAGGAAAGCCAGTAAAGATTTCGGCAACATGGAAAGGTTGTGAAAGGAAGCGCTGTATCTTACGTGCCCTTGTCACGATCAATTTGTCTTCTTCAGACAGCTCATCCATTCCGAGAATGGCGATGATGTCCTGCAGGCTCTTATAGCGCTGAAGAATTTCCTGGGTTTCACGTGCAACTTTATAATGTTCATCACCGACGACACGTGGGTCGAGAATACGCGACGTAGAATCCAGCGGATCCACAGCCGGATAAATACCCAGTTCGGCGATCTGACGTGAGAGAACGGTTGTTGCATCCAAATGCGCGAAGGAAGTAGCTGGTGCGGGGTCGGTCAAATCATCGGCAGGAACATAAATCGCCTGCACTGATGTGATCGAGCCTTTGTTTGTCGTGGTGATGCGCTCTTGCAATGCGCCCATATCAGTCGCCAAAGTTGGCTGATAACCCACTGCCGAAGGAATGCGTCCCAAAAGTGCCGAGACTTCCGAACCAGCCTGAGTGAAACGGAAGATGTTATCGACAAAGAACAACACGTCCTGGCCTTGGTCGCGGAAATGTTCGGCAACTGTCAGGCCTGAAAGTCCGACACGTGCTCTGGCGCCTGGTGGCTCGTTCATTTGACCAAACACGAGGGCGCATTTTGAGCCTTCGGTTGAACCATTGTTCTTTTGCGGGTCCTGGTTCACACCCGATTCAATCATCTCATGATAGAGATCGTTGCCTTCGCGTGTACGCTCACCCACACCGGCGAACACCGAATAACCACCATGTTTTTTTGCGACGTTGTTGATCAGTTCCTGAATGAGAACGGTTTTACCGACGCCTGCGCCACCAAAGAGGCCAATTTTTCCGCCACGCGAGTAAGGCGCAAGCAAATCCACCACCTTAATACCAGTGACAAGTACCTGTGATTCCGTAGCCTGATCGACAAAAGCCGGAGCTGGCTGGTGAATGGCGCGCCTTGTTTCTGTCGGGATTGGCCCGGCTTCGTCCACGGGTTCTCCGATAACGTTCATGATACGGCCCAAAGTCTCGTCGCCGACCGGAACCGAAATTGGAGTGCCGATATCTGTGACCGTTTGACCGCGCACCAGTCCTTCGGTTGCGTCCATGGCAACGGTCCGCACCGTAGACTCACCTAGATGCTGCGCGACTTCGAGCACCAAACGATGTCCATTATTGTCTGTCTCCAGCGCGTTCATGATTTCCGGTAGCTCCCCCTCGAATTGCACATCGACGACGGCACCCGTCACCTGGGTCACACGGCCCTGCTTGCTGCTGGTTGTTGTTGGCGCGTTCATGGTCTTACCTTTCAAACGTCAAAGCGCTTCCGCGCCCGAGATAATTTCGATCAATTCCTTGGTAATCATCGCTTGACGCGTGCGATTATATTGGAGTGTCAACCGATCAATTACGTCTCCCGCATTGCGCGTTGCCGAATCCATCGCGCTCATCCGTGCGCCCTGTTCCGATGCAGCGTTTTCAAGAAGTGCACGTAAAATTTGGACCGAGACATTGCGAGGCAATAGCTCAGCAAGGATTTCATTTTCATCAGGCTCATATTCGTAAGTGGCTTCGCCGCCGACAGCCAAATTTTCACTCTCATCAACCGGTGCGGGGATTAAACGTTGTGCCGTCGGCTCTTGACTAATCACCGATTTAAATTTTGCGTATACAATGGTCGCAACATCAAATTCTCCCCCCTCGAAAAGTTCCAGAACGCGTCCTCCAATACCTTCCGCATTTGTAAAGCCAATGCGTTTAATGCCGGCGAGCTCAATCGTGTCGATAATTCTTTTGCTGTAAAGCCGTTTAAGCTGGTCGCGTCCCTTGCGCCCGACGCAAAGAATTTTTACTTCTTTGTTTTCTTTTACAAGGCTGTCGATCAGGGTGCGCGCCCGGCGCACAATATTAGTGTTGAACCCGCCACAAAGTCCGCGTTCAGCTGTCGCAACAATAACCAATTGAACGTTGTCGGAGCCACTCCCAGATAGAAGGCGTGGGGCACCAGGATTGCCGGCCACTGAACCTGCTAATCCACCAATCACTTTTGCCATTTTTTCGGCGTAGGGCCGAGCCGATTGTGCAGCATCTTGTGCTCGCTTTAGCTTTGACGCCGCAACCATCTGCATCGCACGCGTGATCTTGCGCGTCGATTTAACGCTGGCAATGCGGTTACGGAATTCTTTCAGGCTCGGCATTCAAAATTCCTTAAGCGAAGCTTTTGGCGAATTCGTCGAGGGTAGCTTTGAGCTTTTCTTCAGTTTCTGGCTTCAGTACTTTTTCGCTGCGGATAGATTCCAGAATGTCTTGGTGCTTTGTGCGCATCAGACGAAGAAGATCAGCCTCGAAACGCGCAATGATGTTGACCGCAAGTTTGTCGAGGTAGCCCTTCACGCCTGCATAAATCACAATGACTTGGTCTTCGACTGGGATGGGCTGATATTGTGGCTGTTTTAGAAGCTCGGTCAGGCGTGCGCCGCGATTGAGCAGGCGCTGCGTCGCGGCATCGAGATCAGAGCCAAACTGAGCAAAGGCTGCCATTTCGCGATATTGTGCGAGCTCAAGCTTAATCGAACCGGCGACCTGCTTCATCGCTTTAATCTGCGCGGCTGAACCAACGCGCGAGACCGATAGACCAACATTCACTGCGGGGCGAATGCCTTGATAAAAAAGATCAGTCTCCAGAAAAATTTGTCCGTCAGTAATCGAAATCACATTGGTTGGAATATAGGCCGAAACGTCATTGGCCTGAGTCTCGATAATCGGGAGTGCGGTAAGAGATCCCCCTCCACTGGCCTCGTTCATCTTCGCCGCACGCTCCAGAAGGCGTGAATGGAGATAGAACACATCACCAGGATATGCTTCGCGTCCCGGCGGACGGCGAAGGAGAAGTGACATCTGACGATACGCAACGGCCTGTTTAGACAGATCATCATAGATAATAAGTGCGTGCATGCCATTGTCGCGAAACCACTCACCCACCGTACAACCAGAAAACGGCGCAAGATATTGCAAGGGTGCTGGATCAGATGCCGTTGCAGCTACGACAGTAGTATATTCCATGGCACCGGCGTCTTCGAGCGTCTTAACAATCTGCGCAACCGTGGATCGTTTTTGGCCAATCGCAACGTAGATGCAGTAGAGTTTGGTATTCTCATCGTCCGACTTATTGATCTCACCTTGATTGATAATGGTGTCGATCGCTACAGCAGTCTTGCCAGTTTGGCGGTCGCCAATAATCAGTTCACGCTGGCCGCGCCCCACTGGAATGAGGCTATCGATAGCCTTTAGTCCGGTTTGCATTGGCTCACTGACCGATATACGCGGAATAATACCCGGCGCCTTTACGTCAACCCGGCGACGCTCGGCAGCGTCCACAATATCGCCTTTGCCGTCTATCGGATTGCCTAGCGGATCAACAACGCGGCCCAACAAAGCTTTACCAACAGGAAAGTCCACGATGGCGCCTGTGCGCTTGACCGTGTCGCCTTCTCTAATAGCCCGGTCGTCACCGAAAATTACCACGCCGACATTGTCTGCCTCAAGATTGAGCGCCATGCCCCGAATGCCACCGGGAAATTCTACCATTTCGCCGGCCTGTACATTGTCGAGGCCATATACGCGAGCGATGCCATCACCCACGGAAAGGACCTGACCGACCTCAGTGACTTCCGCTTCGGAGTCAAAATTTTGTATTTCACGCTTCAAAATAGCGGAGATTTCGGACGGTTGGATGTCCATTTCAGTTACCTCTCATAGCGATACGAAGCCCGTTGAGTTTCGTGCGCAGGGATGAATCAATCATGCGGGAGCCGATGCGAAGAATAAGGCCCCCTAAAAGGGATGGATCAACAGTGACTTCAAGTTTAGGTTTGCGTCCTAGATTCTCTTTCAAGATGCGCTCCAGCTCTTCGGTTTCAGCTACGTCAAGTGCGCGCGCTGAAGTGACTGAAGCAGCAACTTCACCACGGTGGCGTGCTAATAAGGCTTCAAAGGCGCGAATGACATCTGCAAGAATATAGAGGCGTCGTTTGCGCGTAAGTAAAAGGACAAGCTTTCTTACCAAGGGCAAAGCGTTGGCCTTGGTCAGGACAGCTTTCATACCCTTTGCTTGCTCCTCGCGTGAGAAGGCCGGAGAGAGCACGAGGCGTGTGAGATCAGGACTTGCCTCAAGCAATGCCATGAGCACCGAGAGATCAGCTCCCACCGCATCAGGCGTGCTTTCTTCACTCGCCAATTCAAAGCCTGCCGCGGCGTAACGCCCGGCGAGGCCGCCAATCTGGCTGTCGTCAGTGGCCAAGGAAAAGCCCTATCGTGATTCCGGTTGTCCGAGACGCGTTGTCGCAAATAACCCATTGAAAATGATACATTAATTTACAGAATAGAACCATTATTCCGGTGGGCGGGAGATAGCATGAGCTTCACGTAGGTGCAACATTATTGGAGTGCGACGCATCGGCCTCTTTTTTACCTTTGGGACACCCCATTTGAGGCTTACCGATGCGGTTATTCAGTTGGCCAAATTGAGAGGAGTTTGAACCAACATGGAGATGAATTTCTCGGCCAACACTAATTCAAAGTTGTGTCGCCGCCGCTTTCTTAAGTCTTGAACTTTTTGGTGCGTGTCAGCAGGCAATACATTGGTTTTGTTCTAATCCAATACCCTAATTTGGTCTGTTCTTTTAGTTGGAAACGTTGCGTAGACTAGACTGAGTTAGGAGCGGAAAATGCGTAACCTCATATTCTTTAATCCCCAAGCGACGGCATTATTAGCAATTTTATTGCTGCTTGTCGGCACCAACCAAGTTGTTGCGCAAGATGCAACGAGAGTTGAAGTCTATGAATATGGCCTCTACGAATTGGGACCATCGCTTGGCGAGTATGCGCCGCCCAATATGGGATATCGCCACGAAACAGTTTCCGATATTCGGCATTTGGAAACGACACGTATTGTACCTGGACGTATTGGCGTATCTTTCGGTGTTCGTTATCGGGTTCAGGGCAATGGAATTGGGTTTCCTGTGCCGTTGCGAATTGTTCTAAAATTTCCTCCCCAGGGATTATACAGCCATGAGTTCCGTGACACGCTTTATATCGACGAGACTGAGACAATCGAGATATTAGGTGATGACAGATATTCCGGGATTACGTTTGACGAGCAATGGGAGATCGAGGCCGGAATTTGGACGTTTGAATTCTGGTCAGACGATGTAAAAATTGGTGAAGAGCAATTCGAAGTCATCACGCCACCTGTGTCGTAAGTCATGTCGAATAAATCGCCAACTGATGATGAGCTGGCCCAGTTTTGTTACGGCGGCGCTTGACAAATGTGCCGCGCGCATCTTCGTTGCGCTCTTAAGCTTACCTTGCGTGCAGTCGATCGAACGTAGGCAAACCCTGAGCCTGCTGATTTGAGGGAGAAAAAAATGTTTGAGAAAAAAATTGATGCCAAGACTCCGGATGGCGTTGTTGATTGTGAATTTTATGCGCCCGATCAATCAGGCCAATGGCCTGGTGTGATTATGTATCCCGATGTGCTGGGCACGCGGCCTGCCTTTCGCGACATGGCACGCCGCCTTGTTAGTGATGGCTTTGCGGTGCTCATGCCGAATTTCTATTATCGAGTATCCAAAGTGCCGGTGTTCTCGTTTACACCGACCTTTGGTGAGGAAAAGACAGTGGCGCGCCTTGGTGAGTTACGACCAACGCAAACGCCTGATTTGGTTGCGCGCGATGTCGGTCCCTATGTTGATGTGCTTCTCACGCAGCCTCAAGTGAGGAAGGGCAAGATTGGCACCGTCGGTTATTGCATGACTGGAAGCTTTGCCATGCGAACTGCTGCTGCAATGCCCGACGATATCGCGGTTGCTATTTCCTTTCACGGAAGCAAGCTCTATTCTAATGATCCCGATAGCGCACATCTGGTGCTTCCAATGATTAAGGCAAAGCTCTATTTCGGTTTTGCAGTCAACGATAAGACCATGCCAGACGATATTGTGGTGAAGTTCAAAGAAGCGCTCGATGGTGCCGGATCTGATTGGGACAGCGATATTTATGAAGGAGCCAATCATGGCTGGTGTATGCCTGATCATCCCAAGCATAATGAGGCTCAAGCTGAGCGCGGATGGGCAAAGATGGTCGGGTTGTTTAAGGACAATTTGGGCTAACGCTTATCCCTCACGCCTGTCATTTCGAACCGTACTTTCCACGGCGATGGCCAGCGCTTAAAAGATAAGGTGCATTCAAAAACCGATTCGTTGGACGCAAACCAATGTTTAAGAAGAGACCGGGTAAGAAAAAATATTGTCTCTCTTTACCAGTTTTGCATGTGGTGACGATCTCCTCTGCGCTTTTCGTAAATACTGTTTGTGCTGCTTCGGAAGCGTTAGTTGATGCAGAATTAGAACAACCGCGTTTTGTCAGCCTTCGTTCTGATTTGGTCAATATGCGGGAAGGACCAAGCACGGAGCATGGTGTAAAATGGATTTACCATCGCCAAGGTTTGCCGATGCAGGTTTTGACTGAATATGACGTTTGGCGCCGGGTGCGTGACATGGACGGTGAAATCGGCTGGATTCATGTCTCATTGCTCAGTAATGAGCGCGGAGCCTTAGTAATCGGAAATGATTACGTTGAAATTCGCACAGGTGAAGAACTCAACGCGCCAATCATTGCTCAAGTCGAGGCTGGAGTGGTCGGGCAGATTGAATCCTGTGGCCCGATATCATGTCGAATAAATTTCGCTGAACTGGAGGGTTGGGTGGACCGCACGCGCATCTGGGGCGTGTATGTCGACGAGCAGTTCTGAGATGTCTCGCTCTGGGCGGGATGTAGCAAAAGAAGTTTCATCATTAGGACGGACAGCTTGGGTTGCGTTTGAATGGGGGCGCAATCCTTATTTCATTCTGGTCGGCATCTATATTTACGGACCCTATTTCCAAAACCAAATTGTCGGAGATCCTGTTCTGGGTCAGGCGTTATGGGCCGACATCTGGGCCTATGCGGGCATCACAGTTGCAATTAGCGCACCGCTCCTTGGTGCCATTGCTGATGCTGGCGGCCCCCGCAAACCCTGGTTAATGCTCTTCTCAATTCTTCTTGCGCTCGCCAGCTTCTTACTTTGGTTTGGTCAGCCGGGTGATGTAGGGCTTTCGCTATTCGCAATTGGGGCACTGATTGCAATTGGCAATTTTGGTTACGACGCATCAATCGTTTTTCACGGAGCGATGCTGCCTTCAATTGCTAAAAAGGGCGGGATCGGTCGCTTATCTGGATTAGGATATGCGCTTGGAAATCTCGCAGGATTACTTCTGCTTGCTTTCGTACTGGTCTTTATCTTTCTGCCTGACAATCCACTTTTCGGACTGGACCGCAACACCCATGAACATGAGCGCATTGTCGGCCCATTAGCGGGCCTCTGGTTTGTCGTCTTTTGCATCCCATTTTTTCTTTGGACGCCAGATCAACGTCCCACCGGACTCCCGCTTTCAAAAACTGTTAGCAATGGATTAGCGTCCATCACCCATACCATCCGTAGCCTTAATCAATATCGCAATATTGGGGCCTATCTTCTCGCGCGGATGATTTACAATGATGGTCTAAACATGATGCTTACTTTCGGTGGCATCTATGCCTCTGGCGTGTTCGGCTGGGGCGTGATCGAACTCGCGCTTTACGGAATCGTGTTGAGTCCGTTTGCAGCATTGGGCGGGTTTACCGGCGGGATACTTGCAGATCGGATCGGAACTAGGGCTGCCTTACGTATATCGCTCAGCGGCTCGATTTTATTTGGGTTTCTTTCGCTCAGTTTTACGCCAAACCGGATTTTGTTTTTCTTGCCCTATACGCAAAACATGGAGGTGCTACCGATCACTATCTTCGCAACATTACCTGAGTTGCTTTACATAGGTGCCGTTGCCTGCATTGCGGTGTGTGTAGTTGCAACCTATTCCAATAGCAGGGTTATGATGGCGCGGATCGCGCCACGTCAGCGTATGACCCAATTTTTTGGTCTTTACGCTCTTTCCGGCGAAGCAACTGCCTTTGCAGCACCGCTGGCGGTGGGTGTTGTCACGAGAATTTCCGACAGCCAGCAATGGGGCATGGCCATAATCTTAGTATTTCTTGCCATAGGACTTGTCGGTCTTTCCTTCGTGCGGGAGGAGCGCGCGGAAGCAGCGTAGGATGCATTTCCATATCGTTGGGCTCGCCCTCCACCATTCGATAGCATTAGGGTGTGGGGTGGCGCAGTTCTTATTCTTAATGCTTAAAATGCCGTATACCGGTGAGTGCCATGGCAAGCCCAGCCTCATCGGCAGCTTTGATGACTTCATCATCTTTAATTGAACCGCCAGGTTGAATGACGGATGTCGCGCCTGCTTCAGCGACAACAAGCAATCCATCGGGGAAGGGAAAAAACGCGTCTGATGCTGCGCTGGAGCCCTTAGTCATCGGCTCGGGCCAGCCCGCTTTTTTTGCTGCTTCGCGTGCCTTTGCTGCGGCGATGCGCGCCGAATCAACTCGGCTCATCTGGCCTGCACCTATCCCTGCGGTGGCAGCGTGTTTGGCATAGACGATAGTGTTAGATTTGACGTGCTTGGCAACGGTAAAGGCAAACAGCATGTCAGAAATTTCCGCGTCACTTGGCTTGCGCTTGGTCACAATTTTGAGATCGGCGCTGGTGAGCTTTCCGGTATCGCGGGTTTGTACCAGCAAACCGCCTGCAACCGACCGCAATGTGGCTCCTGCGGCGTTTGGATCAGGCAAGCCACCGGTGATCAGCAAACGAATGTTCTTTTTTGCGTTCAAGATTTTGCGGGCATCCTCGTCGGCATCCGGTGCGATAATCACCTCTGTGAAAATTTTTGTGATTTCTTCTGCCGTTGCACCGTCAAGTGTTTTGTTAAAAGCCAGCACGCCGCCGAACGCGCTTACCGGATCACAGCTAAGCGCTTTTCGATAGGCTTCGGTTAGTGAGCCACCCAATGCGACACCGCACGGGTTGGCATGTTTGATGATGGCGCAGGCAGCATCTTCTTCTGGACCAAACTCGGAGACTAATTCATATGCTGCATCGGTATCGTTTATGTTGTTGTAAGACAGTTCTTTGCCTTGCAGCTGTTCGGCATTGGCAACGCCTGGACGAAATTCACTGGTGACGTAGAATGCTGCTTCCTGATGTGGATTTTCGCCATAACGCAATTTTTGCCGCAAGTGCCCAGCAAAGCTTCGGCGTCGCGCCGGATTCCTATCGCTCGTTTTTGCGATCTCATCGCCCAGCCAAGTGGAGACTGCCGTGTCATAGGCTGCAGTGCGCGCATAGGCGATTTGAGCAAGCTTTATCCTTGCGGTTTGCGTGGTCGCACCGTCATTTACCTTCATTTCTGAGAGCACGAAATCATAGTCTTCATGATCAACCACCACGGTGACCCAGCCATAATTTTTTGACGCTGCGCGAATCATTGCTGGCCCACCAATATCGATATTCTCTATGTTTTCATCGAAATCAGAGCCGCGTTTCACCGTTGCTTCGAAGGGGTAGAGATTGACGACAAGAAGATCGATCCCCTCAATCCCATGTGCTGACATTGCCTCGGCGTGATCTTTTTTGTTGCGTAAGGCCAAGAGCCCGCCATGGACTTTCGGATGCAGTGTTTTTACTCGGCCATCCATGATCTCCGGAAAACCCGTGACCTCCGACACGTCGATCACATTCAGCCCTGCTTCGCGCAGCACTTTGGCCGTGCCGCCGGTGGACATAATATCGACGCCCGCTTCGGCCAGCGCTTTCGCGAATTCGATGAGTCCAGTTTTGTCGGACACGGAAATGAGGGCGCGGCGGATGGGGCGCAAGGTCATGGGCGACTCAGAAGTTTGTCAATTTCAACCGCTCTTAGCGCCGGAAGAACCAAATGAGAAGGGTCCCAGCTGCGCTAACCACAAGAGAGGTAACAATCAGAAAATTAAGGCGAAAATTTTCACGATTGATAACGATATCGTGGGGTAGGCGGCCAGCCAGAGGCGTCAGCCATGGACCTATATAGCTCGATTTATTGACCACGGGATGGGCACCGTTATTATTCCGGCCCCATTCGAAAATGTGCCCGGGTGGCGGAATGGTAGACGCAGCAGACTCAAAATCTGCCGGGAGCAATCCCGTGGGGGTTCAAGTCCCTTCCCGGGCACCACAAACTATTTCATGGGTGTCCAGACCCCTCATAGATTCGCCGTTCCTGTGATACATTATCCGTCAATACTTATCGGACTGAGGAATAATGATGATGTCGCTTGAAAGCATTCAGCGAACTTGCTGCTCCGGCACGGTCCTGGCGTATGCAATTTTATTTTTATTGCCAATCGGTGCAGCTGCGCAGGATATGAGCGATCCTCCGATTACTCAGGGCACTCATTATCTGAATTTACAACGTGCGGATGGACCAGTGATAAATTATGCAATCTCCATTCCAGATAATTATTCTCCTTCGGCGCCCGTTCCTCTCATTCTCGCATTGCATTTTGGAGGAAATCCGAGAGGCGCGGGGGCAAGCATATTGCAGATTCTGATTGATCCAGCGCTTAGCGAACTTGGCGCCATTATTGTCGCGCCGGATTCGGTGGGCGGAAATTGGAGCACCCCTGAGAATGAGAACGCTGTAAACACCTTGCTCGACACAGCCCTAGCGCAATACGCCATCGATGAGGAAAAGATTGCCGTCACTGGCTTTAGTATGGGCGGTGCAGGCTCCTGGCATTTTGCTGAGAAATTCCCGGAACGCTTCAGCGCTGCGATTCCCGTTGCTGGGAGGCCGCCTACCTCTGCCACTGGGTGGCAGATTCCGGTTTTGGCAATTCATTCCCGTGCCGATCAAGTTGCACCGTTTGGGCCAACGGAAGCGCGCATTGCAGAACTTCAGAGCGCAGGTGTCGACGCGACGCTGATTTCGCTCGAAGGTATCACGCATTACCAAACAAACCGCTTCCAAGCTGCATTGCAGCAGGCGGTCCCATGGTTAGGTGAGGTTTGGAAATAAATTTTTTTGAGAGCACCAATTTCGTTGGGACGTTCTGTCCACCTGCTTTCAATCCATGAGACTAGTCCACTTACCAGTCACCATGCTGCTAATTCATTGAATTTCTGGGGATAATATCCTATACGAGTTCGCAACGGCCTTCCGTTAGACGAAGCGCATTAACCAAATCTAAAAATTAGGGCTACGAAATTATGGGTAATAGCATCACCAAACCAAAATTCACCGATCGTTTGGCGCAAGGTATGCCGTTGAGACGGCCCGAAGAGGACGTCGCCAGCGAGCGCGCTTGCATGGGGTGCGGTGGAAAGTTCGAGAGCGAGGGCTGGCATAATAGGCTTTGTCCGCAATGCAGGAAGCGCACCTAAAGCGTGTTTAGTGGACAATGCTGGCGTGATAGCGCCTGCTCGAATGTTTCCTATGGAGTTGATCGCAAGGGCCGGTTGCGGTGAATCGATTATTCAAATGCCAGATTGGTTTGGCAAACTTCTTCGAAGAAGAATTTTGGTGACGTAATGGTCATATTGATCATTGGTCGCAATGTTATCTTCTGCGGTTAATTTGTCGGATTACTCGAGGCAGGTGCGCGCGAGCTAGCATCAGAGCGATGACGCTGCTTAATTGTTTGGAGTCCAAGATGAAAAATTATTTAGCAGCGCCCACCGCGGCGTTGTTTGTGCTAATTATTTTTCAGGCGGCAAACGCACAACAATATATTGCTAGCAATCATGCGCCGATTGGTGTGATGGGTGGCCACACCCATCAGATGGGTAATCATGCTGATCAGATGGGTGACCATGCTCATCAGATGGGTGCCCATGCCCATCAGACCAGCGAGTGGATGGTTTCTTATCGTTATATGCGTATGGGCATGGAAGGAAACCGGGTCGGGACAAGTGGTATTTCGTCAGATGCGATTGTAACTAATATTGCCAACCGCTTTTTTGAAATGCCAATGCAGCCTCCAACGCTGCGTGTCGTACCAACGTCCATGACAATGGGTATGCATATGCTAGGCGTAATGTATATGCCAAGGGATTGGCTCACTCTCATGGTCATGGGTATGCATGTGACCAAGAAAATGGACCATGTTACCTATATGGGCCCAACGGGGACGACGCCACGCGGTAATTTCACCACAAAATCATCCTCATTTGGTGATAGCGAGCTTACTAGTTTGGTTCGCGTTTTCAGCAAAGAAGCTCAACAATTTTACTTCAATCTAGGCTTTGTGCTTCCTACCGGATCAAACCTCAAAACCGGTACGGTGCTAACTCCGACTGGTGCGACACCTAACTTGCGGCTGCCTTATGCCATGCAGAATGGCGGCGGGACTTATAATTTGAAACCTGGCGCGACCTATATTGATACAAGCGGTGAACTGTATTGGGGAGCGCAATATCTTGCAGATATTCCGCTCGGCAAAAACACTCAGAGCTATTCTCTTGGCAACGCACATATGATCTCGGCCTGGCTTGGGTACTCGCCAGCACCTTGGGTAAGTGGTTCGCTACGTCTTGTCGGCAATACGCGCGCATCCATAAAAGGGATTGATCCCGATATAGTTGCTCCGGTGCAAACAGCCGATCCATCGAATTATGGTGGGGAGCAATTAGATTTTCTGCTTGGGATTAATCTCATAGGGCAGGAGGGGGTATTGCGTGAGCACCGCTTAGGTTTTGAACTCGGGCTGCCACTTCATCAGGATCTTAATGGTCCACAGATGGCAAGGGGTTGGTCCCTGATGATCGGCTGGCAAAAGTCGTTATAGGCCGCCAAAAGAAAGCCCCCATGCCAAACAAGGCATGGAGGCTTTAATTTGTGTGATAGTGCGTTTTTGAACCGTTTAGTCTTCTAACAACTCGACAAATCCAATACGCGCATTATAGGCAACGCCGCTCCACCAGATACGGTTGGGATTGTTCTGGTCGACCTCGACTCGGC
>Ga0315338_1001207_pt1 | contig 35842 bp, 28 predicted proteins | sample ASW8metaG_FD_204518 | JGI IMG/M metagenome (GOLD analysis project Ga0315338, IMG submission 204518) | Ammonia-oxidizing marine archaeal communities from Monterey Bay, California, United States - ASW #8 | ecosystem: Environmental > Aquatic > Marine > Coastal | place: USA: California | collected... | reverse complement strand
GACATCAAACGAGACCGGCGCATAGCGGTAGGCCCGAACATGACGGTGCTCTTCGAGAACCGCGACACGATGATCTACCAGATCCAAGAGATGATGCGGGTCGAAAAGATCACCGACCTCGCGGCCATCAAGCACGAGATCACCACGTACAACGAACTCGTCCCTGAAGAGGACGGTCTCTCGGCGACGATCCTTCTGGAGTATGAAGATCCCGCCGAGCGCGACGTTCGCCTGGTAGCGCTTCTAGGACTGGAGAACCACGTCGAGTTGCGCATCGAAGGCCATGAGCCGGTTGCGGCCGAGTTTGACCTGCGACAGATGTCGCCCGATCGGATAAGCGCCGTTCACTACTCGAAGTTTACGCTGGGTGCCGAGCGGGCGGGGGCTGTTAAGGCGGGGGCGGCGGTGAGTCTTGCGACGACGCATACGGAGATGGCCGTTGAAGTGCCGTTTAGTGATGCGCAGCGCGGGGCGTTGGTTGAGGATCTTAGCGCGGAGTAGGGTGGCTAGGGCACGGCTGTCTCGTTGGCCGTTATAAAATAGAAAAGCCGGGTCGCGTTGGGCAACCCGGCTTTTTTTGTTGGTCTTGCCCATTCACCGCTGTTGGTGTCTAGGCTAGTTTACTTATGAGCGAACAGGACTCTCCCGCTCGCTAGCTCGCGCTCAGCTTGCGTTCGCTTTCTTCTTTTCCTCGCGGTCGGGCCAGACTTGCATTGCGAGGACGTCGTCGACTGTTTCTGCGCGACGCACTAGCGCGATGTCGCCCTCGTCGGTTACCGCGTACACGGCGACGCGTGGTCGTGTGAACTGGTTCGAACGGGCGATGCTGTAAGCACCGGTGTCGAGAATCGCCATTGGTGAGCCTTCGTGCAGCTCGGGAACGTCACAGTTGAAGAGGTGTACATCCTGGGTTGCCAGTGTGGGACCCGAGATCTTGTACTCCTTCGATTGCTCATCGTGCCTGTGCCCCGGCCACACCGTGCGCCATTCGGAGAAGAAGAGGTTCTCCGGCAGGTTGTTGATACTCACGTCGGTGAATACCCACTCGTTCTTGATGATCAGCACCTTGCCGACCGTGGCGCACGCGTTACTAACGATGCAGCGTCCCGGCTCGATCGACAGCTGTGGGCTCAGACCGGTCGATTTCTTCAACTCGTTGTACTTGCCGGTGATGGCTGCGCCGAAGTCATTGATGGAACTGGCCTGCACGTCGAGGCGATTGAGCTTTTCAAGAATCTTCGCGATACGAAAACGGCGTGAGATTCGCAGGTTGCGCATCGACTGGGCCGGGTAACCGCCACCCATATTGAGTTCGTTGATCTCGATGCCGCGGCTCTGAAAAGCCTTCGCGAGATCGAACATCTTGTTGAGCGTCGTTATGTACCGATTAGGGTGAAACACCTGCGAACCGATATGGGTCATGATGCATACGAGGTTCAGGTTCTCGTACTCGTTGATCTTGCAGCCCACTTCAAGAGCCTGGTCGATCGGTAGGCCGAACTTTTTACGGTTGGTTGCGATGACCTTGTCGTAGTAAGGCTTGGAAAGCACCGGGTCGATTCGGATGCCGACGTTGAGCTTTCGCCCGAGCTTGCCGGCTACGGCATTCACATCGCGCGCTTCGGTGAGCGACTCGATGTCGATGAGGTGAATGCCCCACTCCAGAGCCGCTTCGATATCCTCGACCGACTTGCAAGGGCCGTCGAATACGACGCGGGACGGATCCATGCCGGCGCGCTTCGCCAGCTCCATGTCCATCGCGCCCGAGATCTCTGCGCCGCAGTCCATGTCCGCGAGCGTGCTCAGTACCATGCTCTCGAAATTGGACTTCACTGAGTAATAGGTACGGATACCGCCGTCGGCACCGGAGAACGCTTCTTGGAACTGCTTGTAGTTCTTTCGGATCTGCTTCTGCGAGAGAAGGTAGAAGGGGGTTCGATACGACTCGGCTAGCTCCGCCAAATCGTAACCGTCAAACGTCGCGACGCCGTCATCATCCCAAGTAAAACAATCGTTGCCATCCGAATACGCCATGAATACTCCTAAAATCGCAGCTACTTTGCCTGTGGGCCATCCGCACGGTTCGGCAATTGCCGTCTGTGCTTTCTGAGAACACCTCTGTTGTCTCGGTAACGAAGCGGGTGTCTGTAGGGGGCGCCGAAAGCTGTGTGAATCCTACAATTGTACGACCTCGGCTGCTGGTCAAGTCTTTGTCCCTACTATTCCGGGGTTCGTACGGGTTTGGACGACGGAGCGGCATCACTGTGATACAGCCGGGTGAAAACACACCCAGGTGAGGGGAGGCCGCATAATGGCGCGCATGACTTCGATTATGTGCTCTGTTTACGGGTTTATACCGTGAATTGCGCCACTAGGGGGCCCGATTTGACGGTTAGTCACGTCGGAGACGGTGCCCTGCGGCGCGCAGAAATTCCATCCACGCTGACGGGCGTGCGGGGGCAGGATCTCGGAAGCGGCGCCAGTCCGATAGCACCGTCGCGGTAGCTCCACCGAGCAGTTCGGCAGCCAGCGTTAGGCCGAAGCCATTGCTGCCCGGTCGAAACGCGAGTGCCAAGTACGCGAGTGCGCCGCGCGGCGATACCCACCGAGGTGCGATTTCTTTGGCCGAACGAACGTTCGGTTCTTCGGTCGCGCGCAGGTAGGCGTTCAGTGCCAACGGGAATCCGTTGCGTGCTGCCAAGCCATGCCATAGCCATACGCGCGGATTGGCGTCGAGAATTTTGAACTGCCCATCGCGCGCGTCGCGTTTGAACTCCACATCGCAGATGCCCGCGTAGCCGAGTTCGCGAAGCAGCGCGACGGCTGGCTCTACGATGCCCGGGTCGGCGATCGTTTCGACGATCAAGCCGTCGCCGAACGGCACGGGGTATTCGCAACGTTTTCGGGCGCAGAACGATCCGAGTACTTCGCCGTCATCATCGATCTGTAGGCCGACGCTTACGAGTTCTTCGAACGGCCCGGGGATGTTCTCCTGCACGACCACCGGGAACCCCGCGTCTGCAATACGGTGTGCGGCATCGATGGCCGATCCGGTCATGGCCTTTGAGCCACCGGTAAGCGAAAGAAAGGTGCGCATGTGTCCGTCATCGCCGGGCCAATAGCGGCACGCGGGTTTGGTGATCCAACCGTCGAGATCGGTCAGGGCTTCGAGTGGTGCGGGATCATCGCCTTTTTCGAAGCTGTGAAATGTCGGCGTTGCAACGCCCGCGCGCACGGCCGCCTGGTACAGGCGCCGCTTGTCGAGAATCTTCGGTACGACGCCGGGCGCCTTGTACGGATAGACGAGTCGCTCGGAGAGCCGAGCATGGTGGGCATCGGCTACGAGAAGGGCGGCGTCCTCGGTTGGGAACAGCACGGGAGAGGCGCCTTGGGCGCCGGCGACACGATAGATGAACTCGGCCCAGCGTGGCGCATCTTTGTAGAAGTCTGGAGCGGGCAAGAACTCGGCGTGCCGTGAGTGCGAGGCCGGGCCGGGGCGATGACCCAATACCAGACAGCGGATACCCGACGCGCCGAGTTCTCGAGCCGTGGCTAGTGCTGCTGGATTGTCGGGAAAGATGAAGGCCGGAGCGCGGCCGGTTGGCGCGGCGCTCATGACGCTTCGTCGGTCTCCGGGGCAACGCCGCCGGTACGAAGCGAGGTCAGCGCGTGCACGCGCCGAAACAGCGATGAACCGTCGGGGCGCTCGGCGAGCATGCGCAGCAGACCCCGCGTCGGTGGGAACGCCAGGCCCGCTTCGATCAACGGATGAAACATCACGTGTTGGCGTACGGTGCGCTTCTCGTAGCCCATCGCGAGTTTGAATGCATCGAGGCTGTCGAGTTCCTCCAGCCCTTCGATGCCGAACGTGATCTGCCCGATCTTGCGCTCGACGAGCACGTCGTGCGTGAGCGTGTAGAGCAGAGCGTTGTTCGGATAGTAGCGCAGCGTATCGTTACGCGAGCGTGCTTCGTAGAACTCGCAAGAGTCCTCGAAGACCATGATGAGCAGATAGGCGGCCAGTGTATCTTCGTGCCACGCGCTCCAGATCTCGATGCCTTCGGTCGCGTCGGCGGCGTCGAGCAGTTTGTGCCAGCGATCCACTCCATAGCGATCGGCACGGCCCTGGCGTGCAACGGTATCGAGGAACGCTTGCTCGCCGGCGCTCTTGAGATCTTGGCCGCTGATGCGACGCACTTCGTTGTTCTTCAGTCCGCGGCGGACTTTGCTGCGCGTGTTGCTCGAGAACATCGACAGGTCGTAGTCGGTGCCGCCGCCTATCATTTGCCAGCTCTCGCGACCGACGCTCGGGTCGGAAGTGATGTAGCGAATGCCGAGCGCCCCGGTGGCGCGCATCGCTTCGTTGCCTTCCGCACGTGTGATCGACACGGCGTCGTGCGTGGGCACGCCCAACAGAAAACGCGGGCCGGCCTCATACCAGGCGGCGTTGGCCGTACGGTGAATCTTGAATCCGCTGGCTCGAAAGAACTCGAGAAGGCGGTCTGTATCGAGAAATTCGCTCACTGTGTCGGGTTCGGCGCCGCGGTGTGGCGTAGCCGAGCCTCTAATTGTAGCACTATTGCGGTGGCTACGTGGTTGTCGTCGAGGCCGATGCCATGGCGTTCGCTAGGGGTGCCGCATGCGACGTCAGACCGGGCGGCCACCGGTTTCGGCCATAGCCGGGGAAGTCGGTAGCTCTGATTCTCCCATCAAGAATACGTCGACGGCGCGCGCGCACTCTCGGCCTTCCCAAATGGCCCAAACTACCAGCGATTGCCCGCGCCGCGAGTCGCCGCAGGCGAAAACACCGGGCTCGGAGGTCGACATGTAGTTCGGGTCGCAGACGATGTTGCCGCGGCCGTCGAATTCCAGACCGAGGTCGGAAGCGAGCCCCGGCTGTTGCGGGCCGAGAAAACCCATGGCCAGAAGCACGAGATCGGCTGGAAGCTCTTCTTTGCTGCCGGCGACTTCCTGCATCTGCATGCGGCCGTCGTCACCCTTCTTCCATTCGACCCGCACGGCTTCGAGCGCGGTTACGTGCCCGTCTTTGCCGATGAAACGCTTCGTCGAGATGGCAAACTCTCGGTCGACTCCTTCTTCGTGCGAGGTCGAGGTTCGCAGAATCATCGGCCAGTAGGGCCATACCGGCGTCGCGGCGTCGCGCTCGGGCGGCTCATCGAGAATCTCAAACTGCACGATGTTCTTGGCGCCCTGGCGGTTCGATGTGCCGATACAGTCGGAGCCCGTGTCGCCGCCACCCAAGACGATGACGTTCTTGTCGTCTGCGCGCAGTTCGCCTTCCTTCGGAACCTCATCGCCGGCAACCCGTTTGTTCTGCTGTGGCAGGAAGTCCATCGCGAAGTGAATGCCGTCTAGGTCTCGGCCCTCGACTGGTAGGTCGCGCGGGATCGTCGCACCGATCGACAAGATGATGGCGTCGAAATCGTTCTTGAGCTCATCGACGGTCACGTCGACACCAACGTTGCAGCTGTTGCGGAAGGTGACACCTTCGGCCTCCATCTGCTCAACGCGACGGTCGATCAGGTGCTTCTCCATTTTGAAATCGGGAATGCCGTAGCGCAATAGTCCGCCCGCACGGTCGGAGCGTTCGAACAATGTTACCGAGTGGCCGGCGCGCGCGAGTTGCTGAGCGCATGCCATGCCGGCTGGGCCGGAGCCGATAACGGCGACCGTCTTACCGGTCTTGTTGGCGGCCGGCTGCGGTTTGATAAGGCCTTCGCGCCAGGCGTGGTCAATGATGTTGCGTTCGATCAGCTTGATGGTGACCGGGGAGTCATTGATGCTGAGGACGCAGGATTCTTCGCAGGGGGCAGGGCAGATGCGACCGGTGAATTCCGGAAAGTTATTGGTGACGTGCAGCGCCTCGATCGCGTCTTCCCAGCGGCCTCGGTACACGAGGTCGTTCCAATCGGGAATCACGTTGCCGAGCGGGCAGCCGTTGTGGCAGAACGGAATGCCGCAGTCCATGCAACGCGCGCCCTGGGCCTTGAGCTGATCTTCGGAGAGTTCCTCATCGAACTCGCCATAGTGCTTGAGCCGCTCCTCGACCGGGCGCTTCGCGGGAAGCACGCGCGAGTACTCCATGAATCCTGTGACTTTTCCCATTCTGCTCAGACCGAGGCTTGCTTGGCTTGCACTGAACTGCCGCCCGCTTCCAGCACTTTGCGGTACTCGGTCGGATAGACCTTGATGAATGTCTGCTTCGCGTGCTCCCAATCGGCGAGGATGCGTTCGGCCACGGCACTTTCGGTGTACTGGTGGTGGCGGTTGATGAGCTGTTTGACCTCCGCCTCGTCGTCGGCTCCGGCCAGCGGGAAGAGTTCGACCATTCCCATGTTGCAGCGCGTTCTAAAACTACCGTCTTCGTCGTACACGTAGGCGATACCGCCACTCATGCCCGCCGCAAAGTTACGCCCGGACGGTCCGAGCACGATGACGCGCCCGCCGGTCATGTATTCGCAGCCGTGATCTCCGACCGATTCGACGATTGCTGTCGCGCCGCTGTTGCGTACGCCGAATCGCTCACCCGCGCGGCCGCGTATGAACACTTCGCCATCGGTCGCGCCGTACAGCGCTACGTTGCCGATGATGATGTTGTCTTCAGCGAGGAAGCCTGCGCTCTTCGGCGGTACGATGACGACCTGACCACCCGACATGCCCTTGCAGAAGTAGTCGTTGGCGTCGCCCTCGATCTTTGCCGATACACCCTTTGCGAGAAAGGCGCCGAAGCTCTGACCTGCCGAACCGGTGAAATTGATACCGATCGTATACGGGGGCAGTCCGTCGGCGCCGTGCACCTTGGTGATCTCGTGCGAGAGAATCGTACAGGTCGTGCGGTTGGTGTTCTTGATCGGCAAGTCGATCTGAACGGGCGTCCTGTCTTGGATTGCCGGTTGGGCCAAGCGGACGAGCTCGTGATCCAGGGCTTCTTCCAGTCCGTGATCCTGCGTTCCGGTGCCGCTTATTCCTACCTCTCGGGCGACGTCGGGGCGATGTAGGATGGCCGAGAAGTCCAGCGCGTGTGCCTTCCAGTGATCCGCAGGAAGATCGGCTTCGAGGCGGTCCACGCGACCGGTCATCTCCGCCACCGTTCGAAAGCCCATGAACGCCATGATCTCTCGCAGCTCTTCGGCGATGAAGTACATGAAGTTGATGACGTGCTCGGGCTCGCCGGCGAACTTCTTACGCAGCTCTACATCTTGGGTCGCAATACCGACCGGGCAGGTGTTGAGGTGACACTTGCGCATCATGATGCAGCCTTCGGACACCAACGCGGCGGTAGCGAAGCCGAATTCATCGGCACCGATTAGGGCGGCAATGGCGACGTCGCGGCCGGTCTTCAACTGACCGTCAGTTTCTACGCGGATACGGCTACGCAGGTCGTTCGCGACCAGCACCTGCTGTGTTTCGGCCAGCCCGAGTTCCCAGGGGATGCCTGCGTGCTTGATCGAACTCATTGGCGAAGCGCCGGTGCCGCCGTCGTGACCGCTGATCAGTACGAGGTCGGCTTTGGCCTTGGCCACGCCGGCTGCGACCGTCCCAACGCCGACTTCGGCAACAAGCTTCACAGTAACGCGCGCGCTCGGATTCGAGTTCTTCAGATCGTGGATCAGCTGAGCCAGATCCTCGATCGAATAGATGTCATGGTGTGGCGGCGGGGAGATCAGTCCGACGCCCGGTGTGGAGTGCCGTGTCTTGGCGATCGTCTCGTCCACCTTGTGGCCGGGCAGTTGGCCGCCTTCACCGGGCTTGGCGCCCTGGGCGATCTTTATCTGGAGCTCGTCGGCGTTCGTCAGGTAGTTGATCGTGACGCCGAAACGACCGGACGCGACTTGCTTGATGGCACTACGACGCAGATCGCCGTTGGCATCTGGTGTGAAGCGCGCCGGGTTTTCGCCGCCTTCGCCCGTGTTCGAGCGGCCGCCGATGCGGTTCATCGCGATCGCCAGCGTTTCGTGCGCTTCGGCGCTGATCGAACCGTACGACATGGCGCCGGTCTTGAACCGCTTTACGATTTCGCCGACCGGCTCGACTGCATCGAGCGGGATCTTGGTTTCGCCTTCTTTGAACGCCAGCATGCTGCGCAATGTGCAGAGGTTGCGCGCCTGATCGTCGACCATCGAAGAGTACTTCGTGAAGGTCGCGCGGTCGCCGGTGCGTACCGCGTGCTGAAGCTTGGCGATCGTCTGCGGGTTGAACAGATGGAACTCACCGCGACGGCGCCACGAGTACTGTCCGCCCGGATCGAGCAGGTGGTTGGCCGGTACTTCGGGCCGATACGCGTGGTTGTGGCGCACTGCGCCTTCTTTAGCGATGACGTCAAACCCGACGCCGGATATGCGCGAAGGGGTCCATTTGAAGCAACGATCGATCACTTCGGCGTTCAGGCCGATGGCTTCGAAGATCTGCGCACCGCGGTAGCTTGCCAGTGTCGAGATGCCCATCTTCGACATCGTCTTGAGCAGGCCCTTGCCGATGCCCTTCGTGAAGTTGGCAACAGCCGCGTCGGCGTCTTGCGCGTGTAGTTCATCGCGACCCGCGAGTTCGCGCAGTGTGTCCATCGCGACGTAGGGGTTGATGGCGCTGCAGCCGAAGCCGACGAGCAAGCAGAAGTGCATGACCTCGCGCGGCTCGCCGGATTCGAGAACCAATCCGGTTCGTGTGCGCATGCCCGCACCGATCAGATGATGATGTACGGCACCGACAGCGATGAGCGAAGGAATAGGCGCGTGGTCGGCATTGGCGCCCCGGTCCGAAAGGATGACGATCTCGTAGCCGTCTTCGATGGCCTTCGATGCGCCCTGGCAGACGTCGTCGAGCGTCTTCTCCAGGCCCGCCTTGCCCGAGTCGGCGGGATAGAGGATCGAAATTGTCTTGCTGCGAATCCCGTTGTGATCGACCTCGCGGATACGCGCGAGGTCTTCGTTCGTCAGCACCGGCTGCTTGATCGAGATCTGCCTACAATGCTCAGGCGATTCCTCGAACAGGTTGGACTGACGTCCGAGCGAAAGGTCGAGGCTCATGACGAGCTCTTCGCGGATGGGGTCGATCGGCGGGTTCGTGACCTGCGCAAACAGCTGCTTGAAGTAATTGAAGACCGGCTGCGGCTTGTCCGAAAGGCAGGCCAGCGGTGTATCGGTACCCATCGAGCCGACCGGCTCGGCGCCGGTGAGCGCCATGGGTGTGAGCAAGATGCGAAGGTCTTCCATCGTGAAGCCGAAGAGCTTCTGCGCGGTTTCGAGCGCGTCCGCGCCGAGGTGCGCGGCGGGTGACTTAGCGGCCGGGAGCGAGTCTAGCGCTGTTTGGCTCTGCTCGAGCCACTCGGCGTAGGGTTGGCGGGCGGCCATGGTCTCTTTGAGTTCGGTATCGTCGAGTATGCGTTTTTGCTCGAGGTCGACGTAGAACATGCGACCCGGCTGCAGACGATCTTTGAGAACGATTTCGTCGGGAGGGATGTCGAGGACGCCGGTCTCGGAGGCCATGACGACCAAGCCGTCTTTGGTCACACAATAACGAGAGGGGCGCAGACCGTTTCGATCAAGTACGGCGCCGATCGAGCGGCCGTCGGTAAAGGCGATCGAAGCAGGGCCGTCCCACGGTTCCATCAGGCAGCCGTGGTAGCGGTAGAATGCGGCCTTCTCAGCCGACATGGACTCATGCTTCTCCCACGCTTCGGGGATCATCATCATCGCCACGTGGGGCAACGAGCGTCCGGTCTGGTAGAGCAGCTCCAAGCCGTTGTCGAAGACGGCCGAGTCGCTTTGGCCGGGCTCGATAATCGGCAGCAGTTTATCGAGAGTGGCACCGAAGGCGGGTGATTCGAAAAGCTCCTCGCGCGCGGTCATCCAGTTCTGATTGCCGCGTACGGTGTTAATCTCGCCGTTGTGCGCGAGATAGCGGAACGGCTGCGCCAGACGCCACGTGGGCATCGTGTTGGTGCTGAAGCGCGAGTGGACTAGGCAGATGGCGCTCGCGAAGTCTTTGTCGGCGAGGTCGGGGAAGAATCCTCCGAGCTGCGTCGACATGAGCATGCCCTTATAGATGATCGTTCGGCACGACATGCTGCAGAGGTAAGCGTGCTCGTGAACGGCTCCGCCGACATCGATGAAGCGGTTCTCCGCGATGCGGCGCGCCAGATAGAGCTTTCGTTCGAGGTCGTCTTCGGCGAGTTCCACGTCCGATGTGATGAAAACCTGCTCAATGGCAGGCTTGGTCGAGAGCGAGACGCGGCCGCAGAACGTGTCGTTGGTCGGTACGGCGCGCCAGCCTGCCACCGTGAAGCCGGCCTCTACGATGGCCGCTTCGATGATCGCGCGGGCCTCGTCGTGGTCGCCTCCATCGGGGGGGAGGAAGGCCATGCCGACGCCGTACTTGCCGGCGCCGGGCAGCTCGATGCCGAGCGGCGGGCAGATGCGGGCAAACAGCTCGTGGGGGATGTGTGTGATGGCGCCGGCACCGTCGCCGGACTCGGGATCGCAGCCGCAGGCGCCGCGGTGTTCGAGCCGCTCGAGTACTTCGATACCCTGTTCGACCAGCTTGTGGGTACGTTCGCCACCAATATTGGCCACGAAGCCTACGCCACACGCGTCGTGCTCCGTGGACGGGTCGTACAGGGATAGCGATCGTTCTTCGGTCGGTCTCATAGAGTGTGGGCTCCGGGCGTCCGGCGAGGACCGCCAGGGGAGCGGCCCGCAAACCTAGAGTACTTGAAACCTAGAGTCAAATGCGCAAGTGGCGAGTTAGGGCGTTCGTATTGCAGTGGTGGCCTGTATCGGACAATATTGGCACAATGGAGGCTTAAAATGGCCAAAAGCATTCCTCGTGAACTGGACGATCAGGAGCAGCGCATCGTGAAGGCGTTGGTGCGTAATCCACGAATTTCCGACAATAGGCTGGGCGAAGAGAACGACATCCCCGTGCGCACGGTCAGCCGCAAGCGGTCTCGCCTCGAAAGAGACGGCCTGCTTCGCTATTTCGCCGAGGTCGACATGAGCGAGGACGGCACTGGGCATTTCGCCTGTCGCCATCTCTACATCATCAAATTCCGCGTTGGGATCACGGTGAAACACATCCAGCGTGAGGTGGAGAACGAGCCGCACATCGTCACGGTGTTCACGAAGTCGATCTATGCATCGCATATTGCCGAGATAGACGGGCGTGTGGCGCTGGTCATGATCGTGGACGGAAGCAGCGACGCCGATATCGTCGATCGTTTCCAAGAAGAGATCGCCCCGGCACTCCAGCGCACCCACGGCACGGACAGCATCGAGGCCATCGAGACGATTCGTTTGCTTGCGCCGTTGCGGATGCTTCGCAACTACCTCCCTTCGGTGAATATGGACCGCGGCAAGCTTCGTGAGGACTGGAGCATCGATTCGATCTTTGTCGGGTAGGCCTGCCAGGCCGGCTAGTCTCGATGGGCGGGTCGCAGATCCCCCGGGGTGCAGTTAGAATAGTGGGGTGGGTCGGACCTTCTATCTCGCGCGTACCCGATACGCGCTCGTGGGGCTCTTTTGCGCGTTCGCACTCGTCTTGTCGGCGGCTCCAGATGCCCGGGCGCGCGACAGCGACAGCGACAGCGACAGCGATAGTTTGAGCATGGAACGACGCCGCGGCGAGTTGTTCATCGCCGATGAGGTTCTCGATCCGTCGTTTCCGCTTCTCGAGGAGGCGGAGTCTGAAGACCTGCAGGCCGAAGGCAAGAGCGACTCGGTGATCGAGGAGCCTCTCGATCCGGATGACGTACCGGACGCCGAGCAACAGAAGGTGATCAACGGGGAGATCATCGACGAGACCGACCGGGCGATGGAGCGTGACCACTTCGACGAGTCCACGACACCGTTCGGGAACACGCCCGACGTCATGGGCGAAGAATTCAGAGATCCCATCGACTGGTAATGTGGCGAACGTACGCGGCTTGATCGCCGTTCTCTGTGTCGCCGCGATCGGCTGTAGCGCCACGGAGCGTGGCGGCCCGGACCGGGCATCGCAAGACCTGATCGTCGTAGGGTTTCTGGGCGATTCCTTGACGCTCGGCGTTCAACTCGACGCCGGGCATCACTATCCGGCCTTGCTCGAACGGCGGTTTGCGCAGGTCGACTTGCCGATTCGCGCGATCAACGCGGGCTATCCCGGCGATACTTCCATCGGCGGCGTGGCGCGTATCGACGCACTGCTGGACGAGGAGCCGGACATCGTGGTCGTTGCTCTCGGCGTGAACGATGCGACGAACGGGATCTCGCTTGAAACCAGCGCGTCGAGCCTACGCGTCATCGCGGAGCGTGCGCGGGAGCGGGGGGTTGTCGTGATCTTGCTTGGGGCGCGCGTTTCGTGCCCCTGGAGCGATGAACTGTCGGCGGTTGTTGCCGCCGTCGCCGAGGCCCAACGCGCGGGGCTTGTCGACGATATGCTTGCCGGTGTCGCAGATTCGGTAGACCTGGATCTTGGCGATGGCGGCACCCGAAGGCGAGGGGATAACGACTTCTTGCCGAAAACGCATGGGCCGCGCTTTTCTAAGCTGTGGTTGAACTCGAGACCGCACTTCAACGTCGCGCTAGAGCCGCCGATTACTAGCTAGAACGAATAGCGTGCGGTCAGCTGCAACATGTCGTTGTCGTCGAAGCCGCCGAACGTTCCACCTGTGTCGCCGTCGTAGGCGTGCCCCTCGAACAGGTTGTACTCGATAGAAAAACGAACGGCGTCGCGCGGTTCGTAGTCCACTCTTGTTTGTATCCAGAAATTGTCGCCGTCGACATCGTAGATCGCGAACAGCCACGGTTTGATGGTGTCGTTTCGGTAGCCGGCAGAAAGACGCATGCTCAGTAGATCGTTGTCTCCGGCTTGCGCAAGGCTGGGGTGGTCGTCCATCACGTGTTCGTGGACATATTGGAAAGATGCTTCGGCTTGTTCCCAGTATGGAATGTTGGGTTTCATCTCCATGCCGAGTAGCCCGCGCCAAACATCGGTTTTTACCCGCAGACCATCCGCGATGAGCGCAGAGTCTACGCCGAGCGTTGGGTCGGTGCTCAGGTAGCGATTGGCCTCGTACGCCGTATCAAACTTCAGGAGGTACTCGCCGACCGGTGCGACGATGTTCGCAGTGAAGAGATGGAAACGCTCGATGGTTGGCGTGACGGACACGAGCGCGGGGCCACCCGGACCGGCGCCGAACTCTTGGAACAGCGATGGTCGATCGTCCCAAGACCATAGATAGCCCACCGACCAATCGGCCGCGATCGGGTGGCCGCTGAAACGAATACCGAGTTCGGAATTTTTGAAAGCGTTGGCCGGGTCATCGAGCGACTCGAGCGTCGCGCCCTCTGCTGCGAATGCATCGGCATCAATGAACGACCACGGCGAATTGTCGTCAGGGAAGTCGGGTTGTTCGAAGTGCGAGATCCAGAGCAGTTGCAGCTCGCTGCCGTTCGCGAAGTAATAGTCGGCGAACACGCCGTCTACCCCGAGTCGGATCTCATCGAATTTTGGTATGATGAAATTTCCCAAATCGAAGGGCGAGACCTGGTCAGAGACGACCACGCCTTCGGCTTCGCCCCATGCGATCTGCACACGTCCGATGCGTAGGTCGAGATCGCCGATGCCGAACTTGAGATAGCCCTCACGGATTCGGCTGCTCGAGCGCGGGGAGTCGTCGATGAAGTCGGCGCTGTCGAACCAGGTATCGATTTCGAGCCGAAACATGAGCTTACGGCTGAACCTTTCGGTGAGTTTCAGGTTGAGCGTTTGGCGATGGAAGATGACGTCGTCCATCTCGGATGTTCGGGTCGCTATCGATTCTTGGAAATAACCGTCGAAGTCCATCGCATGGGTGTTCGTGACGTAGCCGAGCAGCGACGCGCAAACCAAAGCTGGAACCGCTGCGTATCGAAAGGTACGCAGCCGAGCAGGAATCACTGCCGCATGTTCCTCTGGCTGAAGATGTCGGGATCGACTTCGATGTCGAGCTTGAGGTCGCGAATGTCGAGCACGGTCTTATGCTTGGTGATGAAGTTTTCCATCGTCATCTTGTGTGCACGTGGGCGGGGGTCGTCGGGCGTGGTGGGTTTGATATCTTCGGCCGTGAGCCGTTTGGCCAACCGGTCTTTCTTGTCGTGGTATTCGGCCTTACGAACGACGAAGTCCTCGACGCCGTACCAGGCGACGGTTTTGCTATAGCCGGTCTCTTCGCGCTTTTCGTCGTTGTTGGGGACGGCTTCGACCTTGTAGCACTCGACGCCGTCGACCGTTTCTTTGCCTTGGAGCGTGTAGTCCCAGTTGACTAGATCGATGTTCTCCATGTCTTCGTAGGTGAAGTCGGAGCCCATGAAGTAGTCGGTTTTGTTCGACGAGAGGATGCGTTTGACCTTCTTGAGCGCCGGCAGATACAGCCAGGTATCGTCGTCTGCTTGATCGTAGTCGTAGCTCAGGAGTGTCGTGTCCTTTACGTCGGAGGGTTCGAGGAAGCGCGAGAATCGGTGTTCCGTCTCATCGTCGATCTCTTTTGACCAACCCGTGATCGTGCGCACGCGTGTCTGGCCGCGTGAGTTCTCGAGCGTCATTGTCATCGTCTGCGATTCGGTGGCCGCATTCGACGCCTTGTCGGATCGCTTGGCGATCTCCAAGCCCGTGAGTTGACCATCAGCCGCGCCTTCGCCATCGGCTTGGGCCCCGACCTCGGTCGAGGGCAGCGCGAACACGAATGCCGTGGTGGCCACTAGGACAGTGGAATAGCAGACTCGGGATATCATTTGCCTACCTCTCATTTCGAATCAGACGTACGTGCCGCCGCTGAAGCCTCGGTCTTGGCGGATCATGACGTTTACCAGCGCCGGCTTGCCGCTCGCGTAGGCGCGTTCGAGCGCGGGGCGAATCTCGTCGGGCTCGGTGACCAGTTCTCCGTGCCCACCCAGCGCTTCGACAACCTTGTCGTAGCGTGTCGGGAGCAGTTCGGTGGCAACCATGCGCTCTTCGCCGAATATGTTGATCTGCGGACGCATCATCTGGCCCCAGGCCGCATCGTTGCCGATGATGCCGACGATGGGCAGATTGAAACGTATGGCGGTGTCGAACTCGAAACCGTTCAGTCCGAAGCTGCCGTCTCCGTAGATGATGAGCACGCGTTTGTCGGGGTGCGCGATCTGCGCTGCCAGTGCGAAGGGCATACCGACGCCGAGCGTTCCGAGCGGGCCCGGATCCATCCAAATGCCGTCTTTCGGAACCGGTACAACCTTGGCTGCTTTGGCAACGATGTCGCCGCCGTCGCCGATCAGGATCATGTCGTCGGTAACGAAGTCCGCGAGCTCTTTGCACATACGCTGCGGATCGATCGGAACTTCCGTCGATGTGAGTTGGCCGGCGAGCTTTTCTTCTTCGACGACTTCCTTGGCACGCCATTCCTCAACGACGCCGCTCCAGTCGAGCTCCGCATCGAGCGAGTCGACAACCTCGATCAGCGATTCAAAAGACTCGCCGAGGTTCCCCACCAGTCCGACGTCTGCGGGACGGTTTTGGCCGATGAGCGTAGCGTCGAGATCGAGCTGGATGATCTTCGCTGAGTCCGGGATCGACGCGCCGAAACGCATGCGGAAATCGAGCAGCGAACCGGCGAGTATCACGCAGTCGGTTGCCTGTAGATAGTCGCGCCGCGTGCGATTAAAGAAGTACGGCGAGTCGTGCGGCACCGAGCCGCGTCCCATACCGTTGCAAAAGCAAGGAAGCTTCGTCTTCTCGAGAAAGCGATTCAGCGAGTCTGCGCCGTTCGACCATTTGACGCCCGTGCCCGCCATGACCATTGGCAACTTGGCATCTTTGAGCAGAGCGACTGCGTCTTCGACCAGCCGGAGCTCGGGGCGCGTGCGTGCGGGAGGCAGCGGGGTAGGGCAGCGCACCTCGCTCTCTTCTACGTCGCCGAAGAGCACGTCCATCGGAATCTCGAGGTACGACGGCCCGGGGTTGCCGGCCAACGCCCAGCGGATGGCTTCTTCTACATACTCGCCCGCGCGTTTTGGGTCGTAGCAGGCTTCGGCCCACTTGGTGATGGGTCTCATCACCGCGATGTGGTCCATCTCTTGGAGCGAGCCCTTGCGCAGATTCTCGAGCGGCCCTTGGCCGCCGATGACGAGTATGGGCGAGTTGGCACGCCACGCGTTGGCGATGCCGGTGACGCCGTCAGTGGCGCCGGGGCCGGCGGTAACAATTGCGCAGCCGGGGATGCCCGGGTGCAGTCGCGCCCACGCGTCGGCGGCGTGCACGGCGGCCTGTTCGTGGCGCACATCGACGATCTTGATGCCTTCGTCGAGGCAGCCGTCGTAGATGGGCATGATGTGGCCACCCGACAGAGTGAACACACACTCTACGCCGGCGTTCTTCAGTGCTTTCGCGGTGATTTTTCCTGCATGCATCGTCTGGCTCTCCAATTGGTCGCTGGCAGAACCCTACACGGGCACTGCCACCAAGTGAAAGAACCGGTAAGCGCGTTTTGACTGCGCCGGCCGTCCTGTTACGTTCCGCCCCGAATCGTCGGAGCCCAATCGAGAGGGCTCTTTACGGGAAAGAGGTGCGAAGCCTCTACTGCCCCGCAACTGTAAGGGATACGAACACCGCTACGGCCACTGGATGCGAACGCATTCGGGAAGGCGCGGTAAGTAGGACGACCCCCGAGTCAGGATACCGCGACGGTTCGTTGGACTCTTTTGTCTCTCGAGGGGAGAGATCGTCCGTTCCGTCATCCGTCATCCCTCGAGAGATTTGACCGCGTTCGGCGAGGGCCGAACAAGGAGAATCTCCTCATGCGACATTTCGTGCTCGCAAGCGTTACATCGCTCGCGCTATTCGTCGTCGCGGCCGCGGCGAACGCCCAGACCGTTACGCCCGCCTCCGGTTGGCTCTACTCGTATCAATCCATAAGCGGCTTGACGCAAAGTTGCGTACAGTCGGCAGCCGGTGGGACATTCGTCGGCAGCGGCCCCGGCTTCACCGGCAACGCACAGAGCGTGTTGTTCGTCGCCGAGTCAGGCGGTGAGCGGGTTGTCGTGAGCGGCCTCAATAGTATCGGTGATTGTGTGTACGATGCCGCTACCGACACGCTGTTCGTAACCGACAACGGTATGGAAACAGATGGTTCAGTGACCGGCGATACCGTGTTTGCCATTCCGGCAGCATCCACGGCCTCCGGTCTGACCGCGCTCGGACGCGAGTTGGTTGCGGCCGGGAGCATTCCGTCGGCTTCCGGTCTCGCGATGGATGCGGCCGGCGATCTCTACGTCGCCGATTCGGTCGGCACCGGAGCCGGCAATGTGCGGAAGATATCCGGCGGGGTCATGTCATCGTTCGCGACCGGCTTTGAGTTCGCAGGTGGTTTGGCCGTGGACGCCGGCGGTGATGTCTACGTGGCCGAGTCGCTCGCCTCGTTCGAGAATCAGATCAGCCGCTACAATTCAGCCGGAGCGTTCCAGGGCCTGGTGTCGGGACCAACCTTCGGCCACGGCTCCTACGATCTGGTCTTTGACGACGACGGCACGCTGGTAGTGACCGGGCTGTTCGGCGGCGACGTCGTGAAGATCGATCCAACCGACACCTCGAGTGCGGTGTTCGCTTCGGGCTTCATGTTTGCGACAGGCGCGGAGCGAAACGCGTTCACCGGACGGGTCCAGTTGCTCTCGTCGACATTCGTCCCCGAGGATGAGGACTCTCGCATCCACAAGCTCGTCCCCGTAGACCGGCTCGTCGCGGGTAGGGGCAACGACCGGACGGAGTGCTTCTCCGAGTTGTACGGTCTCGAACTGGTGGCGCGGCAACCAGAGGTAGAGGCGAAGAAGGCGCGCTGCATGGACGGCCAGGCATGTGACGCCGATGGCACCGTGAACGATGTTTGTGTCTTCCCGGTCGGGTTTTGTTTAAACGTCGATGATTCGCGATCCCCGCAGTGTGCGCCCACCGAGATCACGTCGTTCGTGCTCAAGAAGAACAAGCCCTTTAGTGCCTCACTCCAGATCGCTGTCGCATCGGTCGCTGCCGCGCTGCCGCTTTCCGAGTCGTCCTGTTTCTTCAGCGACGGCATATCGGTGCCGGTTGGAATGAAGCTCGACGGGACCCCGAAGATCGGCAAGGGCGTTGTGAAGGTGCGCGCGGACAGGGACGGGCCTAGGCCCCATAAGGACACCGACGCAGTCAAACTACGCTGTCTGCCGGCGGCGCCCTAGTCACGACCTCTCGTTCGCGGTCGCGTCCTTACCGGGCGCGGCCGCGAACCACGACCGATCCGAAGAACAACGCGACCGTTGCCAGTACGATCGAGCCGCCGGCGGCGATGTCGAGCCAGTAGGCGCTCGCGAGGCCGATCACCCCACAGGCAGCGCCCATCGTTGCTGCGAGCACGATCTGGACGCGGAAGTTGGTGCTCCACAGGGCCGCGGTGGCCGCGGGCACGACCAGCAGCGCTTCGATGAGCAGTACGCCGACGAGTCGCACGCCGATGATCACCGTGATGGCAACCAGCACCAACAGCAGCGAGTTCAGCAGATCGACCGGGCGTCCGTAGGCGCGTGCGACTTCTTCGTCGAACGCGATGAAGAGCAGCTCGCGCAGCGCGATGGCGAGTGTGGCGACGACCAGTAGGCCGGCACCTCCGAGCAGCCAGAGTTCGGTGCCGCTGAGCGCCAGCACGTTGCCGAACAGATAGCCGAATAGATCTTGGCGGTAGCCGTGGTTCATGCTGAAGAGCACGATTCCGAGCGCCATCGACCCTGAGAAAAAGACCCCGATCACGGCGTCTTCGCTCAGGTCGGCGCGTTTACGCACGGCCGCAATGCCGAGCGCGACGGCGATGGCGAAGATCCCGGCCGTCACTAGCGGGTCGATACCGAGCAGCAGCCCGATGGCGACGCCGCCGATGGCCGAGTGCGAAATGCCGACGCCGATGAACGCCATGCGCCGCAGGATGATGAAGAAACCGAGGGTTCCGCAGACTGCACCCACCAGGATCGCGGCGATCAAGGCGCGCTGCATGAATGCGAACTCGAGCACTAGTGATCGTGGTCGCCGCCACCTTCGTGGTGGGCGAGTTCTCCGGCGATGAAGTTGAATTCGCAACTGTACGCTTCGCGGATCGCGTGGCTGTGCACCACGTCGTCCGGGTTGCCGTGGATGTGCATGTGCCCGTTGATGCAGATCAGGGCATCGGCTTCGCCCGCGAGCGCGAGTAGGTCGTGCGAGACGGCAACGATGGTCAATGACAGGTCGGCCTGTAGGCGACGCAGCAGGCTGTAAAAGTCCTGCTCGGCCGGTAGATCCAGACCTATCGTAGGTTCATCGAGTACGAGCAGGCGCGTGCTGGCACACAGGGCCTGCGCGAGCATCGCGCGGCGCTGCTCGCCGCCTGAAAGTCTACCGATGTTTCGCGCGCTCAAGTCGGCGATGCCGACCAGCCCGAGCGTTTCGTCGACCTGGCGCCAGTCGGATTTGCGCGGGCGTCCGAGGGGACCGAGACAGCATAGACGCCCCATCATCACGATGTCGCGAACGGTCGCAGGGAAGTTGCGGTCGATCGCGTGGCGTTGCGGTACGTACCCCACGCTGTGGGCCTCGGTTGCGCGCCGCGGCCCTCTGGTGCCGAACAGCTCTATGTGACCGGAGTTCGGCTCGATCAGTCCCATGATGGTTTTGAGCAGCGTCGTCTTGCCGGCGCCGTTCGGACCGACGAGTCCGACGAATTGTCCCGCTGGCACCTCGAAGCTGATGTCGCTCAATATTTCGCGGCCGGAAATCTCGACGCTGACGCCGCGCACGCCGACGATCGGCGTATTCGCTTCGTTACTCATCGCGGTTGTCCACCCGCTCCCCGAGCGCGAGGGCGTGTGCGAATGCGTTGGCGTTGTATTCCATCAGTTCCACGTACGTTGTGCGTCCCGCGTCGAGCGGCGATCCGATCGGGTCAACCAGCACGGTCGTTCCGTCGAACTCGGCCGCGATGATCTCGGCCACCCGCGCAGGCAACTGCGGTTCGATGAGTATGGCACGAACCGCCTGCGCGCGGGCCGCTCGGATGAGTCCGGCGATCGCCCGTGGTGTCGGTTCTTCGCCGCCGGCTTCTTCGAGAACTCCGAGCTCCACTAGGTCATAGCGCTCGGCGAACGGGCCCCACGCGTTGTGGAACGCAATGTACTCGGTCGAACCGGTACCTGCCAATTTGGCGCGGATGCGCCGATCGAGCTCATGGAGTTCCCGGCCGAGCCCGCGCGCGCGGTTCTTGATCGCTTCGGCCTCGGCGTCCGTGATGCCATCGGCGGAAGTGAACGCCCGAACCAATGCCGGGACGAATGTGTCTGCGACGAACAGTGGGTCGAGCCACAGGTGTGGCTCGTCGTGGTGCCCGCCCCCGTGATCATGGTCGTGGTCGTGCGCGTCATTACGCCCTGCCAGCTGCGTGAGGATCACGACCGTCGGTGTCGACTCGGCGACCGCGCGCAGCCGGTCTGCCCACGAGTCGAGCCCGCCGCCGACTCCGACGAAGACGCTTGCTTGGGAGAGTCGCACCATGTCGCTCGGCACAGGATCGTATGCATGCGGCGACGCGCCCGGAGGAAGCAACGTAGCCACTTCGACGGCATCGCCACCGACCGCCAGGGCGATGGCGGCGAGAGGGTGGACTGTCGCGACGACGCGTACCGGTTCGGCATACGCCGACGTGGCGAGTAGCGCGGCGGCGGCGCCGATGAGCAACGCGCGCGAGCCGATCATCTCAAGATCCTGAGATTCACCGTGCCCGATTCGCTGGGCTCAATGACGTAGGTTTCGATGTTCGGCAGCAGCCGTTCGATGGTTTCGAGGTAGATGCGCTGCTCTGTGAGCCATGGTGAGCGAGCGTGCTCTTGGGCCAATGATTGGAAGCGGGCGGCGCGGGCGGCGGATCTCGTCACGCGCGCGTGACGATCCGACCGGGCGGTGGACTTTATCTGCTGCACCTCGCCCGTCGTCTCCGCTTCGATCTGTGCGGCATAGGCGTGCGCCTCCTGGATCATGCGTTCACGGTCGCTACTGGCGTTTTGCACGTCTTGGAACGCCGTGCGCACACCCCCCGACACCGGCGGTGCGAGTTCTTGGAGGCTGATCGATTGAACGCGGATTCCAGTGGCTGACGTGTCGAGGAGTTCCTGCATGCGCGTATGTAGTTCTCTGCCGATTGCCTGGCGGCGACCTGTGAGTACGCCGTCGACGTTCTCGCCGGCGAGCAGTGCGCCGGCCGCTCGCTCGCCGACGCGGCGAAGCAGTTGGCGCGGCGTTTCGTGCGCGAGGGCAAAGTCACCGAGGCTCGCGATGCTGTACTGCACGGTCATGCGTGCGGTGACGACGTTGGTATCTCCGGTGAGCCAAAGGTCGCTGGTGGGTGGATCGCCTACGCGCTCCACGAAGCGAAAGCCGATCGGCATGATGAAGCTCGTTGCCGTTTTCTCGACGATCGTGCGACCGAGCGGCCACGGTGCATTCCAATGGATGCCGGGTAGCACGCCGCGGTCGACGGCGCGCCCAAGACGAATGGCGACGCCGCTTTCATCGGAAGCGACGCTGTAGAATCCGGCGGCCGCGTATAGCGCTACTACCGCGACGGCGACCAACCCTTTGGAAGGTCTAATCACGCGTGCCCTTGCTCGGGGGCTGCCCGTTTTGAAGCGGTCCGCGGTGCCACGCGCGGGGCGCTTTCTGTGTCAGCAATTCCAAAAAAGGCGAGTCGGAGGGGAGTACTAGTGTGGTTTTTTCGCCGAGCACTTTCTCGTAGGTCTCGAGCGTACGTATGAAACGGAAGAACTCTTCGTGCCCGCGGTAGGCGTCGGCGTAAATGCGCGCGGCTTCGGCCTCACCCGATGCGCGTGTTCTTGTGGCATCGGCCTCGGCGGTGGCCAGCGCCTCGGCGCGCTCTCTGTCGGCTTCCGCACGAATCTTCTGCGCTTCCGCCCGACCTTCGGATCGGTATCCGCGTGCGATGCGTGCGCGCTCGGCGCGCATCCGTGCAAAGACGCTCTGCAAGTTCTGGTTGGGAAACATCAAACGGGTGATGCCGAAGTCCTGCATCGCAATGCCATACTCGCTGCTCGCAATCGGTTTGCCTGCGGCCATGACTTTGTGTTCGAGCCCGGCCAAGCCGGCGCGCTCGGCTGCGTCGCTTACCAGATCTTTGAAATCCACCTCACCGAGCGAGCTACCGAGCTCCGATTGGATCAGGGCCGACAGGCGGGCCTCGGCAAACTCGCGCGTGCGGACAGCCGTGAGGTAGATCAGCGGATCCTCAATTCGCCAGGAAACATAAGTGGTTACGATGATGTTCTTCTTGTCTTTGGTGAGTAGCTCGGTTTCGCGGGTTTCAGTTAACAGCAGGCGCTTATCGAACCGGGTAATCCGTTGAACGGGGGCCGGCGCCTTCCTGCGGAGCCCGGCGTCCGAGTAGACCGCGACCGGCTTGCCGAACTGAGTCACGATGGCGTGCTCGGTTTCATCGACGACGACGAACGCGGTGGCACCGACGACGAGCGCGAGTGCCGCCGCGGCGAGTAAGAATAGATTACGAAGTCCGGCCATGGTCGTTAACGCTTAGCCTTTGGGGCTGTTTGAGAACCGTCCTGTGGACGGTTCGCGGGTGTAATCTGCCAATCAATTTCTTTGCCCTGTTTGTCCGGAGACGAAATGAAGGGGGGGAGGTTCCGGTTCGCTCCAATCCAGACATCGACGTCGCCACCGCGGTTTCTAGCAGAGTGGATGTACTTGCGCGGTTGGCCAAGCATACGCTCCATGGTCTCGAAGTACAGGCGCGTCTTGGTGAGCCATTTTGCGTCGTCATACTCGCGGGCCAGCAGGGTGAACGAATTGGTGTCGGCTTCGGCAGAGGTTGTCATGCTCAATCGCTCCGCGCGCACCGCGCTGGCGATCGCCGAGATCTCGCCTGCTGTCGAAGCGGCGCTCTCGGCGGCGTACCCCGCGGCGTCGTGAATTTCGCGATTGCGGTCTTCGATCGCACTGGCGATGTCTCGAAATGCGTCGTGAACGTCTGCGGGTGCGTGCACGTCGAGTAGCCGGACTCCCGTAACGGCACAGCCTAGCTCGGCGATATCGACTCGTGCGCCGATACGGCGACGAAGGCCGGCTTCGACGGTACCCCGGTCGATCGTGTAGAGAGTGTCGATGTCGCGTCCACCGACGAGGTCGACAATTTCGCGCCGTGCGATGGCACGCACGGCTTCTTGTGCCTGCGTAGTCGCGAACGCGAACCGTACGGGATCGTCGACGTGGTATTCGACGACCAGGCGCAGGTCGATGATGTTCTCGTCGGCGGTGAGGTAGAATGCGCGGTTGCCGATTGCGGTGCGACGGCCAGCGGCGCTGCCGCGAAACCCGACCGCGACCACACGGCGCTCGGCGGTGTCTATCGCCGTTCCGCGTCCGAGCGGGGGTGGCGCGTGCAAGTGGAGGCCGGGCTCGAGGTCGCTTGTGCTGATCGCACCGAATCGTTGCGTCACGCCGACGTAACCGGGTGGAACGACCAGCAATGTGGTCGAGGCGACGTAGAGCGTCAGTGCTACGGCTGCAGCCGCCAGCGCGCGTGGAGTCAGCATGCGCTGCCACGCGATATTGCGAAACGCGGGTCCGATACGTTTCAGTTGATCGACCAGCTCGGTAATGCCCGTGCGAAAACCGGTACGGATGAGGCTGGCGACCAGCATGACCACGAACACGAGCGCCGCGCCGTTCTTGAGCCAGACCATATAGGTCGGGTCAGGGGTTGCGATCCCCGCAAGCACCGTTTGCCGAAATGCGTCGCCGCCGAACGCATCGACCGCGAGACCTGCTCCGAGCGCCACGAAGACGATCGAACCCAGGTAGATGCGTAGTCGTCTCGCGCCCAATAGCCGCGCCACGACGGTCATGGTGGCGGCATTGGTTGCCGGTCCGACCAACAGAAAGACCAACGCCGCGCCGGGAGACAGGCCTTTGGCGATCAACGCCGCCGCCACCGGAGTCGAGGCACTGGCGCAGAGGTACAGTGGTACACCCGCAGCTACCATCGCGAGCATCGGTAGGATTCCACTTTCCCAGCCGAGTACCCGCGTGAAGAAGTCGTCGGGCAACAGCGCCGACAGGATTCCGGTCAGGACAATGCCGGTTACCAACCAGAAGCCGATCTCGTCGAGCAAGGTCGTGAATCCGTAGCGGAGAATGCGACGTACGCGGCCGCCCCCGTCGCCGGCCAACTCCGATCCGTGCGTCGTGCCGTCGGCGTGTGTGTGTGCGCCGGCTTCGGCCGGGCAACCCGCGGCGTGCTCTTGTCCGGCGTCGTCGTCGTCGGGGAGCGCAATCGAGATGATACCGGCGACGGCACCGGTAAGTACCGCAACCGCTGGGCGTACGATTGCCATGACCGGTCCGAGTAGTCCGTAGGTTAGCGCGATCGAATCGACGCCGGTTTCGGGTGTAGAGATGAGAAACGACAGTGTGGATGACCGGCTGGCGCCCTTGTCGCGCAACGCGGCCGCCGCCGGTAGGACTCCGCACGAACACAGGGGGATCGGTGCCCCGAACAACGCCGCGAGAAACACCGAGCGCGGACTCTCGGCCCCCAGGTGCTTCGCGATCGTGTCGGTGGGAAGAAACTCGTTTAGCAGGCCGGCGATGAAGAAGCCGAGAAGGATATACAACGATCCTTCGTAAAGTACTGTGCCCGTTTCAGAGGCTATGGAGATCAGGAGTTCGATTGATTGACCCCTGTGGCTAGCTTCGGCCGAAGCCACCGCTAATGCTGATGGCTTGCCCGGTAATCCACGATGCTTCGTCCGAAGATAAGAACGTGATCATTGGAGCGATATCTTCGGGGCGGCCGAATCGACCCAGAGGGTAGAAGCGGTCGGCATGCTGTTCCATCTCGTCGTCGATCCATGGGGTCATTGGTGTCTTGGTGACGCCCGGACAGACGGCGTTGACGGTGATTTGGTAACGACCGAGTTCCAGCGCGAGCCCGCGCGTGAGCGAGATCACGCCGCCCTTGGTCGCGCCGTATAGGACCATACGTTTTTCGTTTGCCCTCCCGGCCTCCGATGCGAGCGAGACGATTTTGCCGTAGCGCTTCTCTCTCATGTGATCGGTGACCGCGCGGCAACAGTTGGCGACGCCGCGAAAATTGATGTCGATCAGGTCCATCCAGTCCGACGGGTCCGAGTCGGCGAAGAATTGGACTTCGCCGCCGATGCCGGCTGAATTGACGAGGATGTCGACGCCGCCGTAGCTTGTGATCGCGTGATCGACCGCCGCCCGGCACGCTTCGTAGTCGCGCACATCGAGCGTTACCGTTTCGACCTCGCCGCCGCGGCTGCGAAGCTCGGCGGCCGTCCGGTCTAGCAGATCGGTGTTGAGGTCGGCGAGCACGAGCTTCACGCCGTCGCGTCGCATGTACTCGGCCGTCATGCGGCCGAGACCCGAGGCGCCGCCGGTGATGAGTGCTACTTTTTGGTTGAGACCGAGTTCCATTTGCGGTGCCGTTCCTTAAGAAACTCCACCACCTAGCACTTACTCCACACTGTGCCCAGACAACGTTCTTGCGCGGCCGTTCAATACGGTACGGCCGTGCGAAACGTACAAGCTGGGCGAGCAGAGAAGGCTGAGCAATGTTGGACAGGCGGAGGAGGCTGGTCAGCTGAGCAAGTCGACCGAGGCTGAGAAGGGTAGAGGAGCGTGGTGGTCACGCTCTCGCGCGTCGAGTTACTCCACTTCGCCCGGAATGACGGGGTCGGGGCAGAACAGGAATGACGGGCCTTCCAAACCGACGACGACTCGCAACACGCGCAGCACGTCGCTCGTGTTAATGAAGCCGTTAGAATCGACATCGCACAATGCGGGATCGCAACTTTCCAGTCCGACCGCGACACGCAGGATGTAGAGCGCGTCTACGATTGTTGGTCTGCGCTTACCGGTGGGTCCGCCACAGGTGGTGTTCACAATGCAGTAGCTGTTGCAGATGTCGCCCATTCCGCCGATATCATCGCCGTCGTCGCAGCTCTCCAAGTCATCGATGATGCCATTGCCGCAATTCTTCGTTAGCGGGGAGGCGTTGTCGAGATAGTCGATGATGCGAAGATGGTGCGACTCGAACATGCATTCGATCAACGCGGTCATCGTGAAGGTGTCGTCGTCGGTCGCCGCGCACTCATTCGGGAAGCCGAGTCCCTCGAGATCAATACCACCGCAGGTATTCGCGAGCTCGCGCAGCACTTTGTTGTGCGCGGAGATGATGTCGTTGTCGGTCGGACTGTGACCGGTGCCTGGCGTGAAGCGGTCGGTTTCCGCACGGCAGTCGATACTGAGGTCTAATTCGCGGTTCATCTGCTTGAACACGCAATGTGAACGGGCTTCGAGCTCAGCGGTGAAGAGTCTAGCGCTCTTCTTGGAAATCTCGATTTGACAGTTGCGCGCCGGGTTGTCGACGACAGAAGTCGGTTGCGGCTGCTCGATCCAGATCAGTTCGCCAATGATCTCGTCTGCTGAGTTACGCGTGCAGGCCTCGAGATCGAACGCAGTGAAGGGTGGGCCGTCGGGGTCATTGCACCCGGCAGGGAACCCCAGGACGCTGAGGTCGACGACCAGGCACGCCGAGGTAATGTCGGCCAGTGTTTTCGACTGCGCTGCGCGCAGCGCTTCGTCGGTCGGTTCGTAGCCGGTTCCCTCGTCGACCGATGCGTGGCAATCGTTAGCCAGCCCTAGGTTGCCCTTCATCTGCTCGATGAAGCAGTCGTGTCGCGCGTTGAAGACGACTCGCACGTAGGCGTTCGATGCATTCTTAGCGAGGCGCTGGCACTTGATCTCATCGGGTGTGAAGAACGGCAGCTCTTCGATGGCGTGGGCCTTGGTGGCGCCGGACGTGAGTCCGAAGGCGCCGACGGTGAGGAGTGCGGCTAGGGATCTGGCTGCGAGCCCAGGAGCAAAGTTGGCAAAACGAGAAAGCATGCGTCTCCTTTAAAATCGGCGGTCTTGGCTCGGGCGGCACACGCGGCGCGAGCGGCATGCGATAGGCTCCCCATGGTGGCTATCGCTAAGGCCGGCAAACGGAAACGTTAGCCCGGTTTCTCGCAGGCCGTCAAGGACGCGTATTCGCTGATTTCGTGGTCTTTAGCCGTCTTCGGGTTTGACATCACCGCCGTGCAGCATTCCTAATGCCGTCGGCGCACCACATGCGCATGCTGGTTGTAATGACTGGATGCGCCTGCGCTAGCTTCTGGCACAACACGACCCCCCAATATGGGGGGGAGGCAAGTCCTGTGACCCCTGACGAGATCCGCGAAAAACTTAAAGAAGTGAAATATCCCGGCTTCAGTCGGGACATCGTGTCGTTCGGAATCGTCAAAGAAATCGACGCCGACGACGTTCGTACGCAGATCCGACTGGCCATCGTTACAGAGAACCGCGAGGTCGCATTGGAGATCGTCCAGGGTGTTGAGAAGGTTTTGGGCGCGGTCGAGGGACTGGCCCCTCTCGATCTTATTGTCGAGAAGCCGCAGGGCGCTGAGAAGCCGACCGAAGGCCATGCCCACGGGCAAGCTGAGCGCGGGCCGAAAGGTATTCCTGGCGTGGCCCGCATCATCGCGGTGGCCAGCGGCAAGGGTGGGGTGGGCAAATCGACCGTGGCCGCCAATCTCGCAGCCTCGCTTGCCAAGGCAGGCAACCGGGTCGGTCTCCTCGATGCAGACATATACGGGCCGAGCGTTCCTACTCTGTTCGGTCTGGGTGAGGACGAACGAGCGGACAGCGATGAAGAAGGGCGTCTTGTTCCCATCGAGCGTCACGGCGTACGGCTCGTATCGATGGGCATGTTCGTATCTGACGGCGCGCCGCTCATCTGGCGCGGACCGATGCTGACGAAAGCACTGACACAATTTCTCTGGGAGGTCGCCTGGGGAGACCTCGACTATCTGTTCATAGATCTTCCGCCGGGAACCGGCGATGTGCAGATGACGGTCACCATGCAAGTTGCTCTCGATGGCGGTGTCATCGTGACCACCCCTCAGGATGTCGCGCTGGCTGACGTCGAACGCGGTGTCGAAATGTTCCAACGCGTGGGTGCGCCGGTGCTTGGCGTGGTCGAGAACATGAGCTTTCACGTGTGCTCGGGCTGCGGCCACGAGGCCCACATTTTCGGCGAGGGCGGCGGTCGACGCATGGCCGAGAAGTTTGAGCTTCCGTTTCTTGGGGGCGTTCCCCTGTTGCGCAGCATTGGAGAGAACTGTGACGCCGGCGTTCCGTCGGTGGTTAGAAACCCCGACGACGAGATCGCACAAGCCGTCGCCGGGATTACCGAAAGTTTGATACTTGCGCTTCCCAGTCATGAGGTGGGGCATGCCTGAGCCAACAACAGCCACCGCTCGGCCGCAGGCGCCCGAGCCCAAACGGCTCGAAGGGGTAGCGCGCGTAATCGCGGTATCCAGTTGTAAGGGCGGGGTCGGCAAATCGACCGTTGCTGCCAACCTAGCAGTCGCGCTTAGCAAGTCGGGGCTGCGCGTCGGTTTGGCCGACGTCGATATCTATGGGCCGAGTGCACCGATCATGTTCGGTATCGACGAGCGCCCGGGTCCCGGCGAGGATGAGAAGATTCCAGCGATCGCCGCCCATGGCATCTCGCTGATGTCGATGGGCTTCTTCCTCGACGACAACGCGCCGGTGATCTGGCGCGGGCCGATGGCGATGAGTGCCACGCGTCAGTTCCTGCGTGGTGTTGCATGGGGCGAACTCGATCTTCTGATCGTCGACTTGCCGCCCGGCACCGGCGATGTCGTTCTTACGCTGTGTCAGGAGATTCCGCTCGACGGCGCACTGGTGGTCACCACACCGCAGGACGTCGCGTTGGCCGACGTCAAACGCGGCATTGCCATGTTCGGGAAGGTGAACACGCCCGTGATCGGCGTGATCGACAATATGAGCGCGTACATATGCCCCAATTGCGGCACGCGCGACGAGATCTTTGGTTCTCGGCGACCCGAACAGCTGGCTAAAGAGCTCCAGTTGCCGCTACTCGGCGAGGTGCCGATCGACATAGCGGTACGGGAAAGCGGCGACGCCGGCGTCCCGATCGTCGTTCGAGCACCCGATCATCCGGTTGCGCAAGCGTTCACCCTCATCTCGAAACACGTGACCGATGCGATGGACGCAGCGGCCGACGCCAAGCGGGCACCCGAGCCGGTCGAGATCGCGCAAGAAAAGGAACGCGAGGTCGTTCGTATCAAATGGAGCGACGGCGCGAATACCGAGTACACGATGGCGGGCCTTCGCGGTTGGTGTCCTTGTGCGGGCTGCCAGGGGCACAGCGGGGAACGCCGCTTCGTTGTTGCGTCGGGCACTGTGCGCTTGCAGCGTGTCGAAGCGGTGGGAAACTATGCGATTCGATTCTGCTGGGGCGACGGCCACGAGACCGGCATGTATTCGTATCAGTATCTGCGCGAACTCGCCGAGACCGACGAGTGCAAACCTGAGTAGTCGGCCGAACCCGCCAAGCCTCTAAACTTTGGTCTCGTTCCACCAGGGGTAGAACTCCGGCATGTCTTGCGACGGGCTCAGTTTGAAGTCCGGCTTGCGTTTCTCCAGGAAGCTAGTCACGCCTTCGACTGCGTCAACGTTGCTTGAAGTCCACAGCACGCACTTCGAATCGATCAGGTGTGCGGTCTCGGGATCGTCGAGGGCGAGGCCGTGCCAGAGCATTGCCTTTGATAGTGCGATCGAAACCCCCGAGGTGTTGTCTGCGATCTCGCGGGCGAGTTCCTGCGCCTTCGCGAGAACCTCGTCGTGTGCGACGACGTAGTTGAACAGGCCCGAATCCTTCTCAGCAGCGGCGAGAAAAACGCGCCCCGTATAGCAAAACTCTGCAGCCTTCGCGATGCCGACGATACGCGGCAGGAAGTACGACGAGGCTGCTTCGGGAACGATGCCGCGCCTGGCGAACACGAAGCCGATCTTGGCGTCGTCGGCGACCACGCGAATGTCCATCGCCAAGGTCATGGTGATGCCGATGCCAACGGCGTGGCCGTTGATGGCCGCGATCACGGGCTTACGCATGCGATGCAGTGCCAGCGTGATCTGCCCCCCACCGTCACGATAGTCGTCCAGCCGAACACGCTCCGCCGTGCCTTCGCCGACGAAGCCGGATTCACCTCCGGAGATGTCGGCGCCGGCGCAGTATGCCTTCTCGCCGGCTCCGGTAACGATAACGACACGGACGTCGTCGTCCGAATCGGCCTTGCGCAGGCTATCGACCAGTTCCATACCCATTTGTGCGGTCAGTGCGTTCATCGCCTCGGGCCGGTTGAGCGTGATGGTCGCAATACGATTGCTTACCTCGTAGGTCGTTTCCTTGAGTTCCATGGCCGCGAGCATTGCCACGGGCGCCGCCATGTTACCAATCGCCGGCTCGCGTTTGCCCGGACCCCGTGTTAGCCGAGGCCGATCGCACAGTGTGCGCACCGGTATTTCGCGGCCGAGTATCGAGCCGCTGAGAAGCGAGGAGCCCAACAGATGCAGACTACCAACGAACGGATTTCTATCGACGTAAACGGCACCGAGATGGGCGCGTACGTGGCCAAGCCGGCCGGAGATGGTGCGTGGCCCGCTGTACTGCTTTTCATGGAAGTGTTCGGCATCAACGCGCACATTCGTAGTGTCGTCGATCGTGTTGCGGCCGAGGGCTACGTCGTGCTGTCACCCGATTTGTTTCACCGTACCGGGCCGGGCGTGGAACTGGCCTACGACGAAGAAGGTCTCATGGCCGGTGTCGGTCTGATGGGACAGGTGACCGCTGCGGAGGCGTTGGCCGACGTCGGTGCGGCAATCGCGACTCTAGAGGCACGCGACGATGTGGCGGGTAAAGCGATCGGAGCGATGGGCTTCTGCTTCGGGGGACATATTGCGTACCTCAGCGCATGCGAATTCCCGATCGCGGCCACGGCCAGCTTCTACGGCGGCGGCGTGGCGCAGGGTGTGCCGGGAAACGAGGGTAAGTCGACGGTCGAGCGCAGCGATCAGATCAAAGGGCGCATTCTGTGTTTGTTCGGAGAGAAAGACGACTACATCCCGGCGGCCGATGTGGAAAAAATCCGCACGACTCTTGCCGGCACGGACGTCGGTCACGAGCTGGTCGTTTACCCCGGCGTGGGCCACGGTTTCTTCTGCGACATACGCCCCGACTACGATGAGAAGTCGGCGGCCGATGCCTGGAGCAAAGTGAAGGCTCTGTTCGCCTCGGAACTCACTGCCTGACGGACTGCGCACAGGGCCGCATGCGGTCCGCGAGAATCGAGCATCGCGTGCAGTGTCGTACGCACACAAGCGGTTCGCCGGGTTGGCTGCTGGTCTGTATAATCCAGGCTGAGAGCACACGGAGTGCTCAAGGGCTCAGTGGCGTAGTCTGCGCTGTCGTTTCATACAGGAGGAACCGATGGTGGTTCACACCAAGTCGTTTTGTGGATTTTTGGCAAGCGCTCTAGGGGCGCTCGCTTTGGTTTTGGTGCTAGGCATCGCGTCGCCGGCCGCTGCTCAGACGCTAGAGAGCACACCGGGCCGAGCCGCGGTGGTTGCGCCTGCGCCGGAAAACTCGTTGCGTTACAGCTCTGAAGGTCTCACTGCGTTCGCGCTGCCGGGCGGCGGCATGGCCATCGACCTCGAGGGGCGCTTTAAACATTATCTCGTCGCCCACACCGGGCCTGACGGCAAGCTGCACGTGGGTTGTACGCAAGATCCCGACAGCGTTCACGCGCATGCGCCGACCGCCACCGAGGTGACCAAGTGATGGTGTTTCGAAACGCTGTTGCGGTTGCCGCCGTTTCCATCGCGTTCTTACTTCCCGCTGCGCCGGCCGGTGCGGCCAACGTCGTGATCAACGCGCTCGCGGGGTTCGATGACCCCACCGCCGCAACGCCCATCGGTGGCAACACCGGTACCACCGTCGGTGAGCAGCGTGAGATTGCATTCCAGTATGCCGCCGATCTGTGGGGGGCTCGCTTAGTCAGCGACGTGGACATTGAGGTAGACGCGGCCTTCTCGTCGCTCTCTTGCGGGTCCAGTAGCGGCACGCTCGGATCCGCGGGTCCAAACTTCGCCAACATTAATACGGCGAATCTACCACTATCGAACACATGGTACTCCACCGCGACCGCAGACGCGCGGGCCGGGAGCAATCTTGTCGGGGCGGGTGCCGATATCGACGCGGAGTTCAACGCCGACATCGGTCAGCCCGACTGTCTCGCCGCCTCGTCTTGGTACTACGGCTTGGACGGCAACCCGAGCGGCGGCGCACTCGACTTTGTCACCGTGTTGCTCCACGAGTTGGGGCACGGTCTTGGTTTTCTCACGTTTGTGACGACCTCCTCCGGAGCGAAGTTCAGCGGGTCCGACGACACCTACATGGTGAACCTCGAAGACCACAGTACGGGTGAGGTTTGGCCGGACATGAACAACGGCGAGCGCCAAGCCTCTGCGATCGACGGAACTTCTTTTTCGACGGATCTTCATTGGACTGGAGCGGCGGTCAACACCGCGGGCGCGATCGCAGGTTTCAAAGCGGGTCTGGACACTGGTGTCGGTGCCGGTGGTCACGTCGAGATATATGCACCCAACCCGCTGCAGCCGGGCTCCTCGGTTTCACACTACGCGACGACGCTCAGTCCAAACGAGCTGATGGAGCCGTCCTATACGGTTCCAATTCACGAACTCGAGCTATCGCTGTCGATGATGGAAGACATCGGCTGGCCGACCCCGACGCCTTGTGGTGACGCTGACCAGAGCGGCGCTATTGTTGCGACCGACGCGCTTATCGCTCTGCGTACTGCCGTGGGTTCGAGTACCTGCGTGGAAACCGCCTGTGACCCCACGGGAGACGGGACGGTTACTGCCAGCGATGCGCTGCTCATCCTCACTACGGCGGTTGCTCCCGGCGACCCGCTGCGTTGCGGATTGAGCGCGAGCTAGATCCGCCGGCTCCCCGATTGCCGGTTCGGCAATCGGGGAGCGTCTTTTCGCCCGCGCCGGCATCGATGTAAATGCCCGTCATCCTTCCCATCGCAACCACGCGTGAGCGTGAGTGTCTCGAGATCACGGAAGACGTTCGTCGCATTGTTCGTGAATCGGGTGTGCACCGTGGAATCTGTCACGTAGCCGTCTTGGGCGCGACGGCGGCGGTCATCGTGAACGAAAACGACGATCCGAACATCGGTGTCGATCTGCTCAGGGCGCTCGAGCAGGCAATTCCTGACCACGACGGCTGGCTTCACGACCGTGTGGACAACAACGCAGCCGCGCACATCAAAGCATCGATTCTCGGCCCTTCAGAAACGCTCCCCGTGGAGAACGGCGATCTACTGCTCGGGACCTGGCAGGGGGTGATGGTGGTGGAACTTGACGGCCCGCGAGCGCGTCGTGACGTTTCGGTGACCGTGATTTCCGAATAGCGGTGCCGCGGTTACCTAGTCGGGGACGATAACAATCACGTCTTCGCCATTCACCTCGGTTTCAAGAGCGCGAAGACGTTCGCCGGCCGGCGGTCCGTCGATGCAGAGCCCGGTTTCTATCTCGAACAACGCGCCATGGGTTGCACACTGGATGTAGCAGCGGTCGCGCGAGAGAAAGCGGTTCTCGACCCAATCCATAGTCATCGGAATGTGTCGGCACTCGTTGCGATAGGCGTACAGTTTGCCCGAGCGGGCGATGACGAAGCCTTCCTTGCGGTCGTCGCCAACAGTGAAAGTGAACTTCACCGTTTTGCGGTCGCCGAGGGTGGCAGCTTTGGGGACGACAATTCTCTGAGGCATCGCGCGACCGAGTTGTGCTCCGTGCGCGAGCGGGTTTGCTAGCGCTTACGGTAGTTGCTCGAACCCGTTCGTTACATTGGTGCCCGTTTGGCGCAAACGACCGGGTCCACCGGCGCCCGCTGTTTCGTTGACCGCGGCAGATCCGGTGGCGCTGATGCAGAATGCCGCGACGGTGCGTACGTTAGTGGGATCGCCGAGGCCGTTGAGTGTGTCACCGCCTTCGATACCAAAGCGAGGGCATTGCCTTTCGTCGGAGATGCAAATGCCTGCACCGGGGATGTCGTCTGCAGTGCCCAACTCGCCGTCGGTGCCGGCCTCGCACAGGCGCGCTAGTTCGCAGGAGCCCTCGCATGATTCCCCTGCCGGACAATCTCCGTCGGCTAGGCAGGGATCGCCAGTCCTGTCGCAGGTTGCGCTGCAGCCCGCGTTCGCCTCGGTCTCGCCGCATTGACGGAACGATTCTCCGAAACCACTACAATGATATGTCGCTGGACCTGCAGCGCATATGCCGTCTTCCGGGTCGCCCGGATCGGCCATGCATAGCGGTACACAACGGCCGGACGGACACGCATCAACGCAGCTGCCGTTGCCGCAATCCGCGTTCGTCGTGCATGCGGTGTAGTCGAGGGTCGCATCATCTATGCAATGATAAGGATTGTCGGAACACGAACCGCCTGGACAGTCGTCGTCTTCGTCGCAGGCACTCCCCGCGTTCACGCCACCTTTGCAGCTGGTGTACACGCCGAGCCCGCTGCCGGTGGCACAGCCCTGGCCGATTTCGTTGCCTGCATCGCAGGCGGGCGCGCAGCGGTTCGGTTTGGTTGCCGCGCCACCGGCCGACGGGCACGAGCAGGTGAACAGTTCGAAGCCGGGGGCCGTGCAGGGCAGGGCACCGGGGTCGCCGACGTACTCGCTCGTGCGCGGTGACCAATTTATCGTAAGGCCCTGGCCCGCGATGTTCTGTCCGGATGCGGGCTGGCAATCGCTCGACACAGCACCGAAGTAACCGTTTACGGCTTCGATCCGGCACGCCTCGCCTTCGTTCGCGCCTGCACTGCAGATCAGGGTCAGGTTGCACTCACCGAAGGGACAGTCGGGACTGGTTTCGTCGCACAAATCGCCGCTACCGCAATCGGCATCGGAGCGGCAGGGACTCATGCTGAAAGTACAACGTCCCAAGCAGGATTCGCCTTCGAGTGGGCCGCCGTCGCAGAAACCACCACAGACTGGGCATGGGGTTGAAGCTGTTACGCCCGTGTGGACGCGCGCAAAATGCTGCATATCGACGGCGTGTGAGCCGGTTTTGATGTCGGTCGTTCCGGTGACGTTCTCGCGGTAGACGGTCACCGTGCAGGCGCCAAGACCGTCCGAAGAAGACGGAGTGGGTGCACCATTGTTGATCTCAATGCACTGGAGCGTGTCGTCGCAACGGCCACGGCAAGTGGACCCCGTGTCGCAGTCGTCTTGAGATTCGCAAGGATTTTCAGGGCTATCGAAGAAGTCGAAGCAGCGCGATTCGCATTCGCTTGAGTCGGAGCACGACATTCCAGCATTGTCTGCGAACGCATCGCAGATGAAGCAATCTGAATTTTCATCCTTTTGGTCGCCGTCGCCATGGGCATCGCAGCGCCCGGTGCCCGGGGTGTCCCATTCGCATCGTGGAACCTGCTCGCCGGTAAGCGTGCATACGGAATTCGAGCTGACGCCGCTGCAATCCGCGCCGTCCATGTCGGAGCAGTCGCAGTCGCTTACGTCGGCGATGAAGCCGGCACCTTCGGCAATACGTAGGTCGTGGAACGCGCCCTGCCAGCCGATATCGAGGTCGACGAAGTTGCCGTCACCGAGAAAGCGGAGGCGAGGGATATTGGCGCAGGTGCACTCGAAGACATCGCCCGGGGGCAAGCAGTTGCCGGGGCAGTCGTCGTCGTCGTCGCCGTCACACTCTTCACCGATTGGGAAGAACGCCCCTCGACCTTGATTGACGATGTTGTCGCCGCAGACCGGTA
>Ga0315338_1001205_pt1 | contig 35869 bp, 42 predicted proteins | sample ASW8metaG_FD_204518 | JGI IMG/M metagenome (GOLD analysis project Ga0315338, IMG submission 204518) | Ammonia-oxidizing marine archaeal communities from Monterey Bay, California, United States - ASW #8 | ecosystem: Environmental > Aquatic > Marine > Coastal | place: USA: California | collected... | reverse complement strand
TCTGACCCAGCTGCTTTGTGTATCGCTCCACATACTCCAGCTCCTGGTTGTAATCTTTCATTTGCTGCATTAACAATACAGTCTATATCTAATTCAGTTATATCACCTTGTATTAAGTGTATACCCACCAAATTCTCCTTGGTTTAACCCAGATGCATTTCATTTAGATGTTAAAATTATTCCAGTCCATTGCATAACTAAACTGCCAGTTGAGTCATATTCCATAGAGCAAAACGATGTTCCTGCTATAGATTTTATGATAATGTTGCCACTTTCGTTTTTCTTTATAATTGTTGAATTATCTCCATCAACATATGTCCCTTCTGCAAGTGAATTAAACCAATTAATTCTTTGTTCATCAATAGAAATAAAGTTATCTGATTGAAATAATAAAATAAGAGCTAATATAATCCAGTGGTGCTTCATTTCTTATGCAGCCGGAGCATGTTTTGATTTTCGAAACTTATCTCGAAGGTCACATAGGGTGTCAAAATACTTAATCATCTCATATTTCATTTCAGTTTGCTGGGAATCACCAGGGATTTCATCTTCGTCTATATACTCTTCATCATGATGATAAACCCAATCAAAAACAGATAATAGATCAACATATTTTTTCATCGCATTACGAATGTTGTCTCTTAGAACATCTTCATTATCAAACTCTTTAAAAGTGGTATGCTCAACCTTAAAGGTTTCCTTATCTATCCATTCTTTCTTGATCGCCAGTTCTTGTTTATGGCTTTCAAGCCATGCCCATTCATCCATTTCAGCATAATTGTTAACATCAACTTTTTGTGATAGCCCTTCAAGGATCAAATCATATTTTTCATCAGTGGTTTTACTGTCATCTTCCATCAGTTTATGAAATAATTTTTCATATATTTTCCGTTCTTGTTCTTGTTCCTTCTGATACTTTTTATAGTGTTCCGAATACTTCTCTTTTAATAATTCAATTGCTTCAATATGCCTGGATTTGTCTTCTAAAAAACTGAATAATTTCTTTAAAACTTTATAATCAACTTCCTTTGTAGATCTTTCTTCCAATCTACTTGTAATAAAATTCAGATCAACATTACACATATCCCAATTATAATCAATTGATTTAACCATTTCGTTTATTATAGGATCAGATTTTTTCATATTAATTCCTTCCAAAATTCAAATTTTTTATCTTTATGATGAATAAAAAGTTATATGATTCCAAGATCAATTATTACTTTTCATCCTGATTGTTCTTATCCTTGTCAACATAGGTAATTTGAGGAATAGGCTTTTCATCTTTATATCTAATTATATATTTTTGATAATAATCATCAAGTAATTTGTCTTTTTTAAGCTTGATTTCATCCTCCGTACCGCCCGCATCATCTATTTCATCTAATTTATTAATATACTCATTCCATAAATCATCATACTTTAAAAACGAATATTTATAAAGATTCGGAAGATCTTTATCCCTTAACTCTTCTTTATCTAATTTGTGAGTTGCTTCATAGTTTTGTCTTAAAGTTCTTATAAATCCCCAAGGAATTTCATCCTCTTCTAGCTTTTCTTCACGCGACAGATAATCCCCAACAGTAATGACTTCATTTTCCCCTTCATCCTCAGTAATAACTTCATTTTCCCCTTCATCCTCAGTAATGACTTCATTTTCTCCTTCAACTCCAGCACCAATTAAAGCAATAAAAGCAATTGCAATTAGACATGCACCAAATATCTTCAAACCCATACCCAAATATGGTATGTTAAACACAAAACCCAAAGTTATCATTACAAGACCAACTACACCCATTTGAAATAAACTATCCTTAACAATATGATAAACAAATCGAGAAAATTGTAATCCAATCAAGACTGCTGCTAAACCAATTATAAATAAAGTAAAATCACTCATTACATAATCATTTCAGGGGGTTGTACGTTCATAACGATAATAGAAAATCTCTAGTGGCTTCATCTTCGCAATAAATGTAAGTACCTAGAATACCGCGCGTTAGAAAAATTCGGGCACGATTCAATAGAAGTGTTTTAACATCATCATAATGTTGGTGGTCTTTATCGTCACCAATTTGATTCATTAAGTTTTTTATACTCATTTGTCTTATCGTTCCACCAGAATAATCATAACTTGTATTTGGGCCACCCAATTTCCAATCAACCGTATCTTTATCCCAAACCAAGTCTCGACCCCATATAAACCCTACAATATCACTTTCAAAACCTTGAGAACCATAAATTGAAGCACAAATATCAAGTTCTGAGCTTATACCCGACCAAAAGGCTCTATAGTCGTCGGGATTCATTACCCAACTGATTGTTTCAGTATCGTGTGAGTAAAGATTATTTCCACTTTGTAACCTTGGTCCAATACGGACATTCTTTAAATCAGTATTTGGTCTATTTTGTAGGCGCCATTTATATACACCGTCTGATTCTGTCCAGCTGGCAACCATTGATGCGCGGACCCCTTGTACGTCTCGTGCTTCTTTTAATGCAAAATGAAAGTCATTGAAATTATCGAAAACTTTAAATTGGTATTCATCATTCCATGCTGGTTTGACAAGCGCGCCTTTGGCTAACGAATGGGGGTTAATTAATAGATCTTCAATAAAATAGTGATAAGGTAAACCACCGCGACACCGAATTCCCGCAGGGAGATCATCAAGAAAAACTAATTCAACATCATTTTTTTCTGCTTCTTCTCTAAAATTCTGTTCCACACCCTGTTCATCCCAATTCAATCTTTGTTTTTCGTCAATGAAGAATGCAGAAACAGACGACCTTTCGAAAACAATCGAAAGACTATCTTTTAGCATTCGTTGTGCTTCATCACAAATAATCAAATCAAGGTTGGAAATATTAAATCTTGAGTCTGCAATTCCCATGTTATTTCTTGGGACATTTATAAAATAAACTAACCCGGATAAATCTCTAAATGTATCATTTAGATTATCGTCAATCGCATTTCTTAATGTATTTACTAATGCACCATTACGCCGTAAACCGTAAATTGATTTGATACCATTACCTATTGCTTCAATTAAAAGAGATAGTGCAACAAGTGTTTTGCCTGAACCGGGTGAACCATATATCACAAAGGCTTTCTTCTTTGGGTCTAAACCTTGCGATTTTTGTTCGACGGCTTCACTGGCAGCAATTAGAATTTGATTAACAGCAATTAATTGTTCATCACACATACTAAATCCTGAATCAGCAAGTTTTGTATAAATTTTTTGTTTTATATCGTATTGGTTTTGGCGAATAAAGTCTACTAGTCTGCCGCTTATGTTATATTCCCCCTTTGCAAAATTTTCTGCATCAGAGATTGAAAGAGAGTTTGGTAAAAGATTATCACAAACAATTTCGCCCAAATCATCTGTTCTATCACTATAAACAACAGAAGAATTAAAAGTATTCAAGAACTTATCAAGTTCGTGTGAATAGTTAATAGCGTCCAGAAAAACTAATCCTGTAATGTCATAAGAACTACCAATGCTATGGAAATTATTTAGTTTTCCAACGTAACCATCGCACTGATATCCCGGATGTGTTCTTAAAACACCATTTTTACCACCTAGTAAAACTTGATTTTTCATTTCACCATAAGGAAATACTGAACCTGACCAATGTTTTAATTCAATAACTATCGATTTATTGTTTCCACCAAGTAATACTATGTCTGAACGTTCATTTCCGATTGGCATTCTCATTTCAACTATTATTGGTAAATCGTCACATTCAGATGGAAGAGGTGAAATAAGTGCTGGTATACTATTACGCCAAGAATTTTGTTCATCAGGAGAAGGATTTTGTGAGTATACTATTAAAAAACCTTCTGTAATTCTAGTTACTAATTGTTCTGGAGATAATTTCCGTAGTTCACCGATTGTAGATACTAATGCGGCATTCATGAAATGTATTTTTGATTATTAGAAAGTTTTAAGAGGGATTCTTTATAAAACAGCCAATTCATATCTAAAATCTACACAACAATATATATCGGAAACAAAAAAGCCCCCGTGAGGAGGCTATTTGAGCCAGAGGCGTTTCATTTAGTTACAGTCTCTTTCATTACCATCTTTATCCCAACATTTTTCAGAAATCAATTCTCCATCCTTGTAAGTTACTTCGTATGACTTCTGTCCATTCTCATGCCACCCAGCCCAGAATCCATCATATTCATTATCCTTGAAATTTCCTTCACTTTGTTTCTTTCCATTCTCATAACGATCAATAGATTTTCCATCCAACAAATTATTTTTCCAAGTTGTTTCTTCTCGAATGACTCCATTTTCATACCACCAAAAGGATTTTCCATTAGGTAAACCATCCTTATAATTATATTCACAAGCTTTAAGTCCATTCTCATCCCAGTGAGTACGTAATCCATCTAATTTCCCATCCTTGTAAGTACCTTCTTCCACTTTCTTTTTATAAAATTTACTCAAACCTTGGTTAAACTTTCGATTGGCTTTACAAGATGATGTATGTTTTCCGTTTTTATTCATTTATCCTCCTTTATTTGAGCCAGAGGCATTTCATTTTAATTCTTTATACAACGGATTGAAAACCCGTACCACTTTATTTGAGTTTTCTTCAAAACTTTGATTTGGTTATTGATACCAATGTAATATGCTTTTAATCTTGCCACCTCTTTGGGTAAAACATTGCAATCGTCTTTAGTAGTTGTCCAAAAGTAAGCCCCCTTTCCCTTGGATTCAAAACCACCAATTCTTGCACCTCCTGGAAGTGCATCAAATCCTGAATTTCCAAAAGCATATGAACACTTTAAACAAAAACCTTTAGAACAGTTACATCCCCATAATTTTGAGTTGCCTGCTAATTTGCTTCCAAGGTTATTTTGGTGCTCTATTTGAATCGACTCTTCCTCTAAATTTTGTCCTGTTAAATTGAGCCAAAGTTTATTCCAATCATTAAACGAAGGAATACGCCACCCTTCTGGCGGTAAGTCTAAATCAATTGCAGCAAACCAATTATACAGCCTTCCATAAATATCTACATTTTTTTCATCGTTATCGTAATTACAAAATGCGCCATAATTTTCCATATAACGATAGGGTGTTAACGAATAATTATCTTGTGTTTTCCAATAATCCCAACCTTTTTTATGTGGAATTGATAAACCATTTTGCAAATGTGTGACTTTTAGGTTCTCCGCCATCCATATTTGGTTTCCAATTTTTACTGTCTTGTAAGAATTACCATCTATATCTTTTACGGTTGTCTTTTTGATTTTATTCATTTAATTATTTGAGCCAGAGGTGTTTCATACTAAAAATTACAAATAATTACCCAACAATGTGGGTGTCTCTTTTATAAACAAAAAAGCCTCCGTGAGGAGGCTATTTGAGCCAGAGGCGTTTCATTTAGTTGCAATCTTTTTCATTACCTTCTTCATCCCAGCACTTTGAAGAAATCAATAAACCATCCTTGAAAATAAATCCCAAAGCTTTCTGTCCATTCCTATACCAATAAGTCCATTTTCCATCTTTTTTCCCATCCTTGAAAGTCCCTTCACCGTCCTTCTGTCCATTCTCATACCAATAAGACCATATTCCATCCATTTTACCATCTTTAAAATTCCCTTTTCTTTCTTTGTTTCCATTCTCATACCAATACGTCCATAACCCTGTGGCTCCTGTCATACCATATTTCTCAATGTCCGTTTCCTGATTCTTATAATAACCCTCAAGTTTTTTTTGTCCATTCTTGTGCCAATGATATATTTTACCATTATATTTTCCATTCTTTATAGTTGCTACCCTCATTTTCTGTCCATTCTCATACCACCAAGACATTAATCCATCTTCTTTCCAATCCTTGAGACTTCCTTCTACTTTCTTTTCTTCATTATCATAAAATCCAGTAAGGAAAGGATTAATACATCCAATAAATATTAAAGAAAAGGCGAGCACGGGTTTTATATATTGGCTTATCATTGATACTCATACTCTTCAGCCCAGTCAACTTCACCATCTTTATACTCGCCACTATATATCTTTTTCCCTTCTTCATCATAGTAAGTAAATGGACCATGTTGTACCCAATTGACGTGGTAAGACTCTTCTTTTAACTTTCCATTCGCGTGCCATACAGTTAAAAGACCGTTCAACTCCCCATCTACAAATTCAGTCAGTTCCTTCGTGCCATCCTCATTCCAAAATAAATGGATGCCATTTTGAAGATCATTGACATAATTACATCTCATACTATTCTTTCCATCCTCACTATTCCAATCCCACATACCTTCTTTTTTCCCGTTTATATATTCACCTTCTGATTTAGTGTCCCCGTTTTCATAATAATTAATGAAGTGCCCAGTCATCTTCCCATTTAGATACTCAGTTTCTGATTCTTTATTCCCATTTTCATAATAATTGTGGAAGGTTCCATTTAATAGGCCATTTTCATAATGGGCTTCAAATTCAGTTTTTCCATTCTCGTATTTTTTAATAGATGAGCCAGTGTATGGTAATTCCTCTCCCTTGACATATTTGATAGATATCAGTTCATCATAATTAATACTGCGGTCTGTGTTGCAGCCCATTATAATCGGTAATAATAACAAAGCTATTGTTCTGTGTTGTAGCATGGCGTGCTCTTCAAAAGTTAATGACAAAAAAAAGAGGGAGTGCCTTCACACTCCCTCCGTGGTTCAATTGGTAAACCAGTTAGAAATTAATTAGTTCCGTTATTTATAAAAAAGCCCACTAGTTAAGGGTAATATTAATTATCAAAGGATCTCAAACCCTGATTTAACTAAATAATCATAAGTTTCATCTAAACATCTCAATTCAGGAATAAATACTATATTGGCATCTCTGCCTCTAGTTAATAAAACCCTGTAAGAATTTTTACGGAGTTCGAATGCGTCTTTTATTAGATGTCTATCTCTATATCCCCTTGCTTTTGAGATATCCCAACTTCCTTTATCTTGAACAAAATCTGTACCCCAGGCTATAAGAGCAGCATCTAATTCAAGACCTTGTGCACCGAATTCTGTCACACAACTTTGAAGTAACCTACATGATTTAGAATTTGGATTATCTTCCTCATCTCCGTACCAAGGGCCTAATCTCATGACTTTTGTAGATTGAAAATCATTTGGTATCGAAAACTTATGCAGATCTTTATCCTTACTAGATGCAATCATTCCAAATCTAGCATTAGAATTTTCTAAATAACGAGATTTCAAATAGTCTTTTGCTTGGTCAATATTTCTAGTAATTCTTAAATGATAACTATTTTTTATTAATAGATCAGCTATTTTTTTATTTTCTTGTGGATCTTTACTTTGTAGCAAATTTTCAACATAAATATGTAAAAACTGTGATGAGTGAAAGCGAATCTCTTCATCAAGAGAAAGTGATGCATAAGAATTATAATTGGAGTAGTTGCCAAATTCTTCCTTTAAAGTTTCAGGACCATAAATACTCCATTCAGACGATTTTGGCGAGTTAGAAATAGCCTTGGCCCATTGTATTATTCCTCCTTCTTCGCCAATGTGTATTTCTTGACCCGTCCCAATTAATCCTACCACCATGCACCAATCAGGTATTCTTTCAGCAAACTCAATGAAATGCTCTGGTTCTGATTTGGCGATTTCTGGATCTATGCTATGATTTAACGCTACTTTATATTTATCCCATGCTCTTTGCGCTTCATCAAAAACTAAAATGTTCTCTGGCGGAGTTAAGGCACTATTTCGAGAATATCTTTTTACATAATCTTTAACTCCTCTAACGAAAGTTTTTCCGCCACCGCCAGCATCTTTCAGCTCATACTGCAATACTTCCACAAGGGGACCGTTGCCTGATAAGAATACGGCAGGTGCATTGCTATTCGAGGATTGACTTTTTATAGAATCAAGAAATTCAGAATGTACTAACCTTAATCCAACCAATGTCTTTCCTGCCCCAGGCACACCAGTAAGTAAAATTAATTTCCTTTTCTTTTCTTTATGTGCATTGATAGCAATTTCAGCCATCGTTTCAATAGCTGGATCTGTTGAAGCAGATGCTTTATGTATTCTAGTCAATTTTCCCCTATTTTGAAATAATTCTCGTGCAGCTTTTACCAATGTCGGTAAAGGACTATACGCTTCATCACTTAAAAAAGAGGTGAGCTGAGCATGGGTAATATCACCATTAGATGAATTTGATTGAATTATTTTATCTAGCTTATCTGGGCTAGTTATGGTTATGCCATTTTTTTCTTTCATAAAGTTTTTCTTACCCATTAATACCAAAACAGGTAAAACATCTATATTATGGCAAAACCTATGATAGGCTCGCAAATCACGTGCATATGCATCAACTTGATCTAGATCAGAATATCTGATTTGTTCAGTAGTTTTAATCTCTGCAACAATTACTGATGTATCAGTAAGAAATATTGAATCTGGCCTCCTGGACTCAAATGGTAATTCATATTCAAGAATACAATAAAAATTTTGGGAGTTCGTTTTTACACCTATTACCTCACCTACTTCATTCTGGATATCAGGAATACTTTCTTCCCATGCTACTTGTTGCTGAATTGATGAGGGAAAGATCTCATCTAATTTTTTTATGATTTTTCTACTATCAGTACTTATAAAACTATTGAAATCAGATTTCCATCCCTGCATGTTTAAACCTTATTTAAGACTGACCGACTTTTAATTTAAATAAATCTGATTCAGGATAAATATATGCAGCTACCATCAACTGGTCTTGAGGGCTTAGCTCTACATTTTTCATGCACTCATCAATTTCAGTATTGGTGATTTTTCTGCGGTTTATTTCCTCTTCAAGTTTCATTCCAATATCACATAATTCTTGAAATAAGCTGTCCTGGTCTTGTTCTATTAAATGGCAGAAGTAGGCAAAAAATACTGTGTGAGATTCAATAAGTTCTGAATTAGTCATAGCTTAAATTCTACTTATTCGCTTTCCATAAATTATATATAGTCTTATTTATTTGATTATTTTTATACAATTTTTCAATATTTCCAATTACTTGATAATCTTTTATTATTTTAAACGATTTAAATTCATCCGCTAGCTCAATCGGGTTTACAAGACCTATACCCACTTCCCACTGTTTCAATCCATCTATTGTTTTTTTTGAAATTTTACCATTTTCATTTAAAAGTTTATATGAGGCGGCGTCCATTCCCCATTCTTGAAGCTCACAAATGATATGTAATAGCTTGGAGCTCTTATTATTTTTTATTACATCATAATTATATATAGGATGACCATCCATATCAAGAATATTTAATAATACATTATTTGTACATCTAACATATTCAGGCCAGATGCGTGGACGACTATATGTGACAGTCTCGTCTTGACTTATCTCATCCCAGCGTCTACTGATTTCTTCACCAGGTGTTATATATTTACTCAAAAAGTTTTCATCCATAGAATAGATCTCTGAGTTAATATTTCCATCCCATATTTTATGTGTAAAAAATGGTTTACCAGTATATTGAACAACACGATTGATTACACTTTTATAATATGGATCAATATAAAATTCTCCAGCTTTACCATCTAAGATCAAATTATCCATTTTATAAATCCTCTGAAGTTTTTCACCATGAGCATTTTTGTAATAAAGCGGGTTTAGTTCCTTATTCAATAAATATTATTCCTTTTAATCTTTTATTAATGTACATCAAAAAAAAATAAAAAATATCTTGTAAAGTGATAATTAACATCTTTAATATTAGTTAAGTGTTAATTAACATTTAACTGTTTTTGAAGTTAAATAGGATTCGTATGAACGAAAAAAAGAAAACAGTTAATCTAACACGATTAACCGAGATCTCTATAAAGGAGATAGTTGACAAATTCCCTGATAAATGCGTTCGAATAGAGCAAAGGGGTAAAAATACTGTGCTAATTCTGGATACTTGTAAAATAGTTTTCAGTAATAACTAAAGGATGTGATATGGGTAATAAAATATTAGGATTGTTAATCAGAAAATTAAGAAAAGATAAAGGACTCAGTCTGCGAAAGCTGGCTGAAAAAGTGGACATCTCATTTGTGAATATTGCACATATAGAGAACGGCAGAGTGGTAACCTCGGAAGAGATCATTAAGCAGCTTGCTAAAGCGCTGGACTATGATGTAGACAAGCTTTTAGCTGCGGCCGATAGTGTAAATGAGGATATTAAAAAAATCATCAAGAAGATGCCAACCGCTGTCCCTGACTTTTTGCGCACTGCAAAAAATCTCACGGAGGATGAATGGAAAGACCTCACAGATCAGATAAAAAACAGGAAGAAAAAATAGGATTTAAAATGGCGACCAAAGAAAAACCATACCCTTATTTAAAAAACAGTACTATTGAAAAAGAAAGCATCAAGCTCCTAGAAAACTTCGGTAAAGATAAAGGGCAAGAGGTAGCCGCACCTGTCCCTGTATTTGATATTATAGAGCATCTTGGATATGACTATGACTTCAGGAAAGATGGCATATATGAAGACAAAAACATTTTGGGTGGATTGCGGATTACACAAAAAAAAGTGGAAATTAATGAAAACCTAACCGATCATGAAGGCCGGATGCACTTTACCGCAGCCCATGAGACAGGACATATTGTGCTTCACGCACCATTTTATTTTGAACAAATGGCAGCAGGCCAGCTGGAGATTTCTAGTAACAACTCTGAAATGGATATTTTATGCCGGAAAGATGCCGGTTTCGAAGGCGTGAAGAAAGAGCCTGAGGAGTGGCAGGCAGATAAGTTTGCTGCTTACTTGCTCATGCCTTCTTCCTTAGTTAAAAAGGCATTTTTTACAAATTATAAAAGACCTATAAACGTACGCAGAAAACGTATTCTGCAAATATTTTTCCCGAAACCCGCATTTGTTAAAGGATATCGTATAGCGGAGACAGTAATTCGGGATGGAAAATTTGATAATGTATCAAAAATGGCAATGTTGAACCGGCTAATCGGAATGCGGTTAGTCAAAGGATTGTCATATCAGAAGAGCAACGCCACACAATAAGAATAGGAGAAAATCATGGTTAACTCAGGAATAATGGGCATGCCTCTGCATTTTGGAAAAGTGCCGAGGTGGCTCACAGAACGAATGGGCAAGATGGGCTCAGCCATAATTGAGTCTGTCGCACAGAACTACGGCAAATCTGAAGTTCTGACCCGCCTTTCAAACCCTAACTGGTTCCAAGCTTTCGGAGCTGTAACTGGAATGCACTGGAACTCATCTGGTGTCACCGCAACTGTACTTGGGTCTTTGAAAAGGAAAATAAACCCCATGGCCGATGAGCTGGGTATTTACATACTTGGGGGAAAAGGTAAGTACAGTTATTATGCACCAAATCAGATCAAACGGGTGTCAAACAAGCATGGTCTAAAAGGAGATGAACTTGTTAAGTCATGCCAGTTAACGCGTCGTGTTGATAATAATGCTATCCAGGACGGATATAATCTGTACCAGCAGTATTTCATTCTTTCAGATGAAGGTGAATGGACCGCAATCTCACAAGGGATGAATACATCTACCCGAAGAGCTCGCCGCTATCACTGGCACTCTCCTTCTGTCAGGTCATTTGTAGATGACCCGCATAAAGGAATCACAGGTGAACGTGGTGGGAAAATACTCAATCTGGCAGATAGTCGTGCAGATTTTGCCCGGAAAAACATCGTGGGGCTTACAAAAGAAAACCCCCAAGAAGTACTGGATGTTTATAAAAACATTTCACTACCGAACCACCATGATGTGCGTGAATCAGATGTGAATATGAAAAGGCTCGGCTCGGTACTCAATATGGCCTACGAACGAAGCGTCGACAATTTTGAAGATCTGCTAATGCTGAAAGGCATAGGCCCACGAACCATAAAATCCTTAGCGCTTGTCAGTGAAGTGGTCCATGGTGATTCATCGCGCTTTGATGACCCGGCCAGATTCTCATTTGCAGTCGGTGGAAAAGATGGTCGCCCCCACCCTGTCGATAAAGAATCATATGATGAGACAATAGAAATCTTGGGTGACGCCGTTGAAAAATCAAAACTGGGCTACAATGACAAATCAAAAGCCCTCAAGCGACTACATAACGCGACAGTGAAAAATGAAAGTAGTTTTAAACCAATTTCTTTTCTAAATGACTTTTTGGATTACGAATGGAAACATTCAGAAAAGAAAGGTGGAATGACTTTTATGGGAAAGACAGTAAAAGGTCTAACCCGTGCAATCATGTCAATTCAAAACCAGGTTCTTTACGGTGGAAATCAGGCAAAGAACTAAAATGGAAAAAGCAAAAATGGACGGGTACAACCCGATTAAACTTACCGAAACAACAGAGAAAGTTGTTATCAGAGGGAATCGGAGAAAATACGCAAGGCTTGCCCGTCCACTGCGCTTTTACGGTGGAACAACTTCTGCCACAGAAGTGGGCTGCAACTTACGCTGCAAATTCTGCTTCAGCGATAAGCCTGTGAGAAGGCCGCATTCAACGGGAAAATTCTACACACCTGAGCAAGTATTCAATGCGCTGAAGAAAAATGCGGAGAAATATGGGCATAAGCTCATCTCCGCATCTGCTTCTGAAGGCACACTTGGCAAGCAACATTTGTTCGAGTTATTGGAACTGGTTGATAAGTCTGACTTCATTTATATATTGGAAACCAATGGCATTACCATTGGCCATGACCCTGAATTTGCTAAAGAGCTATCCAGGTTCCGTAATCTGCACGTGCGTGTTTCCATAAAAGGGACCAATAAAGAAGAATATGTAAGGCTTACAGGCGCTATGTCATCAAGTTACGATTTACCATACAAGGCTTTGGAACACTTAATGGGGGCCGGTGTCTCATGCAATGTATGTCTTTCAGTTTCATTCAGCAGTCCAGAGAATATAAAAAAGGCGGAAAAGCGACTTGCTGAAATTCGGCCAGGTTTACTCAAATCATTAGAAAAAGAGCATATCACACTTTTCCCAAAGGTGTATCAAAGATTAAATAATATCGATATGATGCCCTTCACTTTTCGTCATATGGGTAAAATACTGCATGCTAACAATTCTTAATTATATTATAAATCCTGCTTCCCTCTTGATATTTCGTCACTTATTAATAATCATAAACGAAATTGTATTTTTCATAATTGGATTTGGTATAGGAATGGGATTGATCTGGTATCTACGTCAAAGAAAGGTTTCATAATTTAATGAAAATAAGTTGGAAGTGTTTTATTTAGTAATGGCGGGAGCTTTAGGGGCCCCCGCCATCAGTCTTAGTTATCAGTAAAAGGGTATTCTTTAAGCACCTCCTTGAATGGCGGATAATATTCAATACTCCTCTTGAAAAACCACGACGCATCTCTATCGTACCAGCAACGGTGAAGGTCATTGGCAAGGTTATAGATGGCTCTGAAGTTCCTTGGATTGATATTCAAAGCATCCAAATTCAGCTGTATCGATTCTGCCACCCGCTGCTGTTCATCTCTAATCAAGCTTAGTGAGCTGTATGCCCTACTGTACAGCGGATTTTTTTGAATGACCTTACTTAGCAACGCTTCGCTTTCTTCATAATTACCATCATCAAAACATTCATGGGACTGTATAAACAGTTCGTTAGTGGCTTCTTTAAGCTCATTATTGTCTGTTTCCAGCGTGTAGTCATCATTGAACTCAGCACCAACAAATACCGGTACATCGATCTCTACATCTGCACCAATAAAGTGATTGGTGATCCTATCATTACATAGGAATGTGATTAAATGATGATTTGTCCAAGTGAACTTTGGCAGAAACTCTTCTATGTTCTCCTCATTGGTGAACGATGGAATGTCAATGACCCGACAATTCTCGTCCAGTTGGATTATGACAGCACCTATCCCGAAATAGCCTCTGAATAGTTTTGCCCATAGGCAGATCATATCGAGGTTGCAGGATATGAACTCATTATGAGCATCGGTCAGCTCATCGGTTACCAGGTGACTGGGTTTTTGTTTTACTTGTGACATGATGTGTCTCCTTTATTTTCAGTTAACACATCAGGTGTCTATAAACGAAAAAGACCGCACATCAGGCGGTCTTTGATTCCCCATTTGGGGCACATCTACCGTTTAAGGATCAAACCACCGTACCCACTTGGGTCGGTTGGTGGGCTTACTACTGTAAACCGCTCCTGATGCTAGTGCAAATTACAAAATTACTGGCAAATTTTCATCAAAAACTGGGACGGTTAATGGGTTTCGACTATTAAACCACTCCTGATGTTTATAACATTAGCTTAATAGTAATTCTCTAGAAATACTGTTAATTATCTCTTGATAATCATAATTCGAAAAAAGAGTATTCTCATATATTTTTGAAAAATAATTATTGTAAATATTATCACATAAATCAGGCAAAGCTTGGATATGTTCAGCATTATTATCTGTTAAAAGCTCCATAATGTATTTTAATTTATCTCTATCACATTCTCCATCTTTACCAACAATATTTAAATAATAATGTTTACCTTTTTTCTTCTTAGTCATTGCATTAGTAATTGCAATTGTATTTGTTTTTTTAGGAAGGTCTGATATTGTCCTCATCATTTGGCTAATTAATTTCTCATTACCCTTATTTGGACTATTTATGTCTTCAAAACTTTTTTTGATAAATTTCTTATCTAAAAGAAAATCATTTACCTCTTTAAACAAATTATACCAATCATCTAAACGACTTTCATCTTTTGTATTAATACATTGATCAATACTAAATGACCTAGACGCTAACATAGAAGCAAGGACTAATTTCTCTTTTATATTAAGGCGAGTATCATCAATAGGACTTGGGACTTTTGCTTTCCATTTATTATCAAAAAATTTTGCTAACTTTTTATCATCAATAAAATTCTGGCTTTTTTCATATTCGTATATGCCTAAGGAGCTTAATGATATCTTTTTATTTGGAAAATTATAAATAAGATTATTATCAATAGAATTAATTTCATCTTGACTTAATGTCTCTGATGAGATGCAAGATGGCTCTAAGATATTGATTAATTCCTGAAGTTTTTTATCAACGTATGTTATAAAGATCGAATCTGATGAAATTGTTAATTCTTTATCATTAATTGTATTTACAATGTTATCATACAATCGTTTAAGTAAGTCATTATTCAAAATTATTTTATCTCCTTAACTAATGGAGTATCACCGGGTTTTACTAATATACCAACGAGTATTTTCCCACTTTCGTAGAGTTTTCTAAGAACTTCATATAAAGTTTCAATCGTTTTTGATGACATATTACCAGTTTCGTCCAAAAGTACAATCATTGGATTATTATATGTCGTACTTAAAAGACCTTTTAAAAAATTAACTTGGCTATGTCCTGTACCAAAATCTTCAAAACGAAGTGTTGTATCATCAGCGGTTATGAAATAAGAATCTTGATAATTCAAAACTTTTAATGGATGTTTTTTCCCTTCATGAAGAACAAATTGCATTTTTTCCGCCAGTAGTTCATTAATCATACTTACATAGCTTTTCGAAAATTCATCATTTGGTATGGTCTCATTACTTTTCATTTTTTTAACGAGCTGTTCCATATCATTTAGGCGATGAGAAAGAATAGTTGCAGGCTCTATATAGGATTCCAAAATTTTAAGATGCTTGGAAAATGGATTTTTCTTTTTTAGTAAATCCTTTTTTGCCTGATGATCAATTTCATATAGTCTTTTAGCAGCTTTCCTTTTTTCAATTTTTTGACGATCCCCTGTTAATTTATTTTCTAAACTTGTTTGTCTATTTATGATTTGAATGGAACTTGTAAGATTTGAAAATTCTTTATATTTATTTACTATTCTATTTAGTTTGGACTTTATTTGATTTTCAGCAATATCCCTGCGAATTAGTTTATTTTTTATTATAGTTAATTCATTTTTATTGGTTGTTTTTTCTTTCATGCATACTTCAATTTTTTCTGAATAATCAATATAATTTTTTGGTTGTTTACTACTGACTAGTTTATCTTTATTTTTTATGTAATATTTAAAATATTCTTGCATATCCCTTCTTGTGACACTACTAAAATTTTCAATTTTTTCCTTGGCGTCTTCTTGATTATCTGTCAGCCCTCCTAATTCCTCTATCTTTTTTTTAATTATATCTATCAATTCATTGGCCGAATATTTCACCCCTGGAATTTTTGGATTATGTTTTTGAAATCGCTCAAATACGCTGATTATATCTCTATAAAATGCTAAATCTTTTTGTTCTTTTTCATTACCCGCCTTCTTTTTTAATCCAGTGAGTTCATTTTCAACACAATTTAAAAAATAGGCAATTGTTGAATTCTCTGGGCCTTTATTTTTTAGGTCATCAGAATCAATATTATCATATTTATTAGAAACTTCACCTAAGTTCATATCATTTGCAAAGTTATGTTCAGATAGTGACTTGATTTCATCTATCTGATTTTCAATTGTATTGATCATAGAATTGAGGCTTAGTTGAATTGATGTTTTTTCTGCAGTATCCGGTTCTTTTGGCTTGGGACCTTGTGCTTTATCTTTTTCTCGAATTGTTTTTAGCTTTTTTTCCGCTCCTTCAAGTGCATTTTTTTTCTCGTTATATGCTCTGATTAATTCAAGGTCATTAAGTACAGATAGCACTTTCTTATTCTCATCGATTTTATCATTAATCTTATCAATATCATTTTTGATTTCACCGATTCTATCTTTAATCTCATTAATCTCTGATTGAGTGGGTTGATTCTTGATTGTTCTAATATTGGACTCTAACTCTTGACGGAGTATTGGCAATTTTGATATTATTTCTTTTTGAAATCCCCCTACATCATCAACAAGGTTTTTCAATCTAGATAAAGGTTGATCTGGAATATCATATATTAGTTTAAAGTTTTTTCTAACTGTACTTGGTGTGAGTGAAGTTTTATTTTTTGTTTTGCGATTTGTCTTAGAAAAAATTATTTCATTCTTATCTTTATCAGGTTTATTAATTTCAAAGATATCGTCAAAATGAGGATTGTCAATTATTAAATTGAATATCAGTGATTGATATGATTGATTAAGTCTATTTATTTTTGAAAGTAATTCTTTATTTGGGACATTTTCTTTTGAAGCACCAAATGACATGGCCACTATTTGTAAAAATGTACTTTTCCCAAAATCATTGTCAGCTGAAATTTCTGATAATTCAGGTAACTTATTTTTTTTAAAAATAACAGGACGATAGGTTTCTGTTTTATTACCTACGTCTCTATCTAGAGTATAATCAATTTTAATCATTTTTTTGATTTAGCTAATTTGATTAACTCTGCAAGTAGATCTTCAGGCTTGATATCTTTACCTAAGAGATCAAGCAAGTTTTTTATTTGATCATCATCAAAAATTTGTTTCAAATATTTTGATTCAATACTTTCCATTATTATACAACTCCTGCATAAGACAATGGGACCTTAATTAGTTTTGCTTGGCTAAGCTCGTGAATTTCAGCAAGTGCGTAACCCTTTTTTAACATTTCAGTTTCAATTGCTGTATAGCCATATTTTTTTACATGATCTGAGCTTGTTTTAAAAAATATTTTTGTATTCACAACATCGACTAGACCTTTAGGTATGTCAGAGGGTAGTTGAGAAGAAAAAATAATGCCAATATTTTTGCTTCTACCAATTTTACAAATTTCTGTAAGAGTAGCTAACGCTTCTCTAGAAGATTCTGTGGCATAAAATTGGTGGACTTCATCGATAATAATTAGAATAGGAATATCAACCTGACCTTCAGGCAAATTACGTTTATATTCTAAAATTTGACGTAATAGATCTCTTAATAAAACGGAAGCAAACTTTTCTGACCCTTGTCCAGGAACCGCATCAATTATTGTCATTTGCCGTGATTGTAATATATCTGAAGCACTTATTGAGTTTGCACCTTCATCATCAAAATACTGGGTTGATGATGATAAATTAGACTGAAGGTTTCTATAGGTTTGGGAATGAACTGATATAGTAAGTTCCTGACCAATTAGGTTTTTTGTCTGAAATGTTCTATCATTATCCTCTGCTCTATTGAAATAATTGACAAAATCAATCATTTGATAATTGTCAGGCCTATCATCGTAATCTTCACGCCACCATCTAAAAATATTTGGTAGTAAATCAAGCGCTCTTGGAGATAGGTGCGATATCAGTCCTGCAAGAGCATCTGGATCAATTGTTGTAATATCTATTTTTATGGGTTCCATTTGCGCATCAGTATCAGTTCTTCTCGGGGCTGTTGATGGATAGTAAACAATATTATTAGTTACGCCGTGGGCATTTTTTCCTAATATTTTCCATTCTTCCTGAATGCTTTCGTCAACTTTTGTTGATTCAAGATGCATCTCTAAAAAATCTTTCTCTTTTACATTAACTGCCAAAACAGCACCAGGCAAATCTCTTCCATCAATCTTTAGATCTTCTACAAAGTGCTGTGCTAAGTACTTTAGTGCTACAGTCTTACCTTGCCCTGTCTTTCCGCAAACAATCATCTGGTGGAAAAAAATATCATTTGACATATTTACGAAAACTGGATTCAAATCATTATCGACAAGAATTTGGCTTTGGCTAGATTGCAGGGTAGCCAGAAAAATGGGCGGACCATTATTAGACGCATTGAGTGCTTCATTAATTTCTTTATTTGTACTCCGGCGGCAAACAGTTAACGGAGGTATGTGATCAATTAAACCATCCTGTCTTTGGTCTGTAAATGCAACTGGGATCGCTCGAACTTGATTAAGACTCTTTTTATCAGCATTGAGTGCCCCTAACTCTAAATCAGCGATCATTGGAGAGGGAGAGTACTTTTCATGCTGACCTGAAGAATCCACTCTAAAAATCACTTTTGCACCACTATCTAGCTCACCTGTTAAGTAAGATCCTCTTGGTAAAATACCAAATTCCTTTTTCCCAACATTACTTTTAGAAATTAAAATATATTTACTTTTTTCTTCTTTTAAAACAATCCATTCCATTTTAACTAAAACCCCTTTCTTCATTCATTGTCGGAATGAGCCCAGAATCCCTAATTAATTTACGAACATCAGTCAGCTTTCTTGTTTCACGAGCATATTTTTCGGCAATAGCTATTGGTCTTACTTGAGGATTCTTTTTATCTCCATTTTCAAACATCAAATAGATAATCATATCAAGGATATTTTGAATTTCTTCTTCTAAATAATGATAAGTTGAAGGATGAAGTTCAATTCTTTGGGCGCTTACATCATTGAATGATTTAAGGTAGCAAAACAATTTTTGATTTTTATTATTTATTTTGTCTGTATAATAAAACCATGGAGAACATTGGCCTGTCTTAATGGATTCATTGGCCCAATGAATGTCTGAGTTAAACTTCTCTCTTAATTCTTTAATCCCCTCGGTTACCATGTTTGAATAACTATTTTTAACAAAAAATATTGGAAAAATCTTTTTCTTTTGAAGGTCATCAACCATTTTAAGAGTATAGTGATTTATTTGTTGACCTAATAAAGGACCATCAAAAAACAATAAGGTATCTGCAGGTATTGTATCTACCAGAAAAGATGCTCTTTCCTTTGCATAAATTTCTTTAAAAAAACTATTTGGATCTGGGTGGTATTGTAATTTTTTAGATTTTTTAGTTATGAGTTTTGATCGAGATATAAAGTGGTTTGAAAGCCAATTATATGACCTCCAATCTTCATCTCTTAAATGGACATAAGAATAAGCTGTATTATAAATACTTCCTTCAATGGCAGAAAATTCAGCATAAGATTCATCAAAGCCACCGATATGATAATTATTAATTAATGAATGACCTTTCTTAGGATCTAGAGATTTGATATTATCATCATAATATTCAACCTTTGAATCATTTGCTAAAAAGAAATCATCCATAGAAAGAGTCGTTCTTTCATTCGTAATTAACTTCCCTATTTTAACTTTTTTTATATCGTCAAAGATACTTTCAAAGTCTTTATGATAGGTAATATACCCATTTTTCATTGTTTGATAACCACAGGTATTTTTGATTGTATCGAAGGTAAAGAAATTTGATCTGAATAAAATAAAAATTCGAGTTGCTTCTTAGCATTAGCAAGATGGCTCTGTTTAGAAATTTTCACGTAATTAAAATTCTTATATAATTTCTCAATTTCTTTTGCATTATCGTAAGATAAAACAAAATTTACCTTAGTTTTTACTTGTTTTAATTTTTTATGTAAAGTGACATGGTCTTCATGATTATAATAAAAATCATATAAATTTTTTCCTTCTAAGTAGTAGGGAGGATCTATATAAAATAGACTTTTCTTGAACGATTCATAGTTTGATAACATTTTTAATGAATCAAATTTTTTAAATGAAATTAGTTCCTTTTTGCTATACAGATTTATTCGAAGGATGCGATTAATTATTCTTTCTTTATTAAACCTTACATCAATACTATAGTCGGAATTATTTTGTTTGTATCCTCCAATGGGTCCAGCATTTAGTAATCCTGCCCGATTCGTTCTATTTCTGAAGAGGCAACAAAATGCAAGATCAAATTGACTGTATTTTTTTCCTTTTTTATGCTTTTCGTAAATCTCTTTCTGTAAAATGTAGGTATCCATGTCAACATTTACATTCCTAATCCTATCAATAAACTTGTTGATATTTTTGCTTAAAACTTCATTCCAAAAAGAGGATACTAATGGGTCTATATCTCCAATTATGGCTTTTTTAATTGTTTTATTTGCAATGAGAGAAAGAGAAAGTCCGGCTCCACCACAATGAGTTTCAATGAATGTGTTAATATTATTTTTTACACACAACCTTTGAAAGATTGGTAGTAAAACTGATTTACCACCAGGATATCGAAGTGGGCTTATTGGCTCAGGCATAATAATTCTAATCTACTTGTGTAATAAATGATTAATTCTTTTCGATTTATAAACAAAGCAGAAAATCATGAATATCTTAATTTATTTGTATTTATCAGTTATTACTATCTCTAAAACAGTCCCTTGAAAGCTCCCTCCATAAACTATTTCTGATAGCCATTCTTTTTCATTTTCTACTTCATCTAAATTGATATTTTTCCACCAATATCTATCCTCACCGTTCCAAGAATACTCCCTTGCTTTTAAAGCATCTTTCGTTTCATAGGGACTACCGATCGCAGATATTTTATAGACTGACCTAAAAGCATTTTCAATCAATTCTTCAATAGGTTTGTCAGTTACGTATGACTCATGTGTAACTAAATGAATTAATGCATCAACATCTGACATTGCACGATGAGAATCAAAGTAAAAACCATGCCAAATACATAATGGTTCTTGCCCTCTGCTGTTAAAACCCCTGTTTTCCCAATCTATATCATTGAAAGAACATGCCCAGACTTTATCTTGTGATATGGGAAGATAGCGATCCATGAAGGCACGATCAAACGCGGCGTTGTGGGCTACAATAATATCTGCTTGATTCAAAATAGCAGAAACTGCCTCCCAATCAATAGATTGATCCTCAACCATTTCATTTGTGATTCCATTTACTCTTGTAGCTTTTTCATTAATTGGTTCTTTTGGATCTTCGAAGGATTGATATTCATCCAATATGCCGATTAATTCACCGCTTTGTTTATCGATGGCAGCAACTTTTACGGCTAATTCTATGATTTTATCTTCTTTTTTATCCAGACCAGTTGTTTCAAGATCAAGAAAACAAACTTTGGTACTATTTTTATCATAATCATAATTAAAAATTGGAGCCGGTAAGCTCTTCCCATCAAATTTATACAATCTAATTTCTCCGTCAGCCTCAATCAAATTATCTAAAAATGCCATTTTTTTCTCCTAATTTTTCTGTGCTTGGATAATATCCAATACTTCTTTTTTATAATAATCACCTACATGTGCTACACATGTATTTCCATTAAGCTGTACGATCAATTGATTATTGATATTTAAACCATAATATTCTTCAAGCAAATAGCGGTACAATGACAGCTGCATTGAATAATGTACGGACTTGCAATCCATCAGATGGCTTGTAATCGGCTGAGTACCCATTTTTCCATTAAATGAAGTTGTACTAATCGATTTTGCAGTTTTCCAATCGATGATTTCATATATATCGGTTCGTTTGTCATGGGCCAGGATATCGATGCTGCCTGCTATTTTTAATTCCTTGCTATAAACCCTGACCTCAGAGTAAATCTCTATTTCAGATTTCATCTGGTATTTATTTAACCATTTAATCGCATCATGTGATTCAATTTCATCCGGCGAAATATTTTCTTTAAGGTATAACTCAATTTCATTATGTACCTTTGAACCATACTCTCTGGCAGCATCCCATTTTGCGATCAGCTCACTTGCATCCATACCCATATATTTGACATTAGTGGCAACTAAATTGGCCGCAATCTTCTGGCTATCAAATGGTTCGAAATATTCAGCGACTATGGTTGTAACACTTTTGAATTGAATTTCTGGATCTGTGTTTAACACGTACCTGTGTCCTGGTTCAATTAATTGTATATCATCATTAATAATATTATTCAAAATCTTCCTCAAATGTTGTTTTTCTTAGTTCGATATTCATCTAATCTTTTGCTTCCACTTGATCGTATCCATACAATGATATTATATAATCTACATCATCTGGAGATGAAATTGCATGACCGCAATTCCCACAAAAATAGTGATGGATCGTATTCCCTTTTGGCTTTTCACAAATTGTAATCATTTCCACGCATCTTGCACCTCTAGGTTCATGCTGAATCAATTCAATTTTATAGAGCATGTTACTGCTTTCTTCCCTGCATTCAGTATAAACCCGGCCATCAAAATGACAACTATTGCAGGTAAAAATAAACCGATCTTCACCTTTTGCAGCTAGTTTTGGTTTGAAGAGCAATTTAGGTTTCTTGAACACGATAATTATGGGTACAATTACCGTGCCAGTATTAATTATAGAGGAGAAAAATGAAATTATATTTATTATATATGTAATGAAAATTACATATTATAGTAATGAATATTACTCTTTATTATTTGCTTTCTTTTTTCTGTAGTTTCTTGCCTTTTCTACATCTTTTTGTCCAAGTAATCTATCTACTTCCGCAGCAGTATTACTCCTTGAACGAGCTTTCTTCAAAATAGCATTATGATACTCTTGTGTAATTTTATCAATATTTGTATTAATCAAAGGTAAATCAGGTAAAACAAAATCATATTCATTTTCTGACATTGTAATCAAATCAGTAAATCGTTCCGGCAAATCTTTCAGTCCAACTTCAGTAGCGCTAAATTTTCTTACTAATTTCGCGATAAAATTAAATAATCCTCTAACATTGCCTGGCCAATTATAATCCATTATTGCTTTCATCAGGTCTTTTGAGATAATCAATGAACCTGATAAACCCCGCTTTTTACATTCCATATCTATGCAATAATCAATTAAAGATGGAATATCTTCTTTTCTTTCCCTCAAAGGAGGTATAGTTATTTTTTCGTGAAACCTATCTTTTATATCCGATGCAAAAATTTCTGGATTATCTACATCTTTATTTGTCGCCGCTATAATTTGAGTCTTAAGCTTTTTGGGACGATTTGCACCAATTGGAGTAATAGTTCCAAATTGAATAAAGCGTAACAATTTTTGCTGAGCTCGAACTGATAAGTTTCCTATTTCATCAAGAAATATCATTCTATTATTACAAGATTCAAGCAGACCAACTTTATCTTCATCTGCCGTTGAATGGGATCCTTTCATATATCCGAAAAGAATTCCAATTATTAATGTTTCAGAAATACCCCCACAATCTTGTGTTACTAATTCTTTATCATTTTTTTGTCTGTAATGCTGCCATATCGCATTAGCGACTGCTTCTTTGCCAGTCCCCTTTTCTCCCAATATTAATACGTGCGTAGATGAATCTATTTCACCGATAATTTGTTCTTTCACATCAATTATAGGTTGTGAATCTCCAATAAATCCTGTAAATGATTTATTTAATTCATTTAATTCTACCTTTTGTTTTAATTGATCTTTTTCTCTTTTTTCAATTGTCAGTTGTCTTTTAATTGCTGATGGATTTTGAATCTGTGGAAAATCATCGAGTTTAAAATTGACTACTATATATGGTTTGTTATCATATTGTTTTTGATGTCTTTTCTCTAGCGATCTAAGCAATATTGAATTCAAATGCTTTTTTTGGTGGTGCAATAAAACCCAAATTAAATGCATCGTTGCAGTGCCTGATGTAATGTTTATATAATATTCATGTTCATTGCCATTTGATTTAATAATATTTTCTAACTCATGATTCATTTGGGGATAAATGATATCATAATCCGTAGGATCATCACATAGAATTTTAACTAACTCACATTCAATTGCAGGCTTCTTGTACCGTGGATTAGGAATAGATTCATCTGTTTCGGGATCCTTTATTTTTTTACGCGTATCAATTAATAACTTCTCTAATGCAGGTTTCGTTTGACTTGCTGCAGCAAGATAATCAATATCGGATTCTACTGAATCAATATTATAAAATAGATAAGCCTTATCAGGCTTTAATTCCCTGCATATAGTTAATATTGCACCGCCATCAGGATTATTAGTTAATAAATCATTTTTCCCGGCAAATGATAATAATATTTTCATCTATATTATGATTTAATCACATAGGGTTTAGTTTGAAAGGCAACCTTGCTCGTATCATGATCATAAGCCTGGAGACCATGTCCAAGGAATATTTCAGCAATATCTGTTTTTATACAACGTTCCATCAAATCAAGTTTTCTTCTTGGATGATTAATTTCTAGATTCTTATCATTATACTTTTCCATTAAATAAACCTTCCAATTTTCTATGGATTCACTGCTTGGAAAATCATCCTTGTCTTTCCTCTGACTCTGTTTTAAAGTTTCAACTTTAATTTCACAATTGTTAGCGCAAGCCTCAATTATAGATATCAGATTTCGTTCACCATTCTCATACTTGGGATGTAATATATAAGGATCTAAAATTTTTACAGTTTTTGCTATTTTAAAAATTGGATAATATATTTTGGGGAACGGAAAATCATCACCTTGTTTTAAATCCCATACCTGACCATTTTTAATCACTTTATGTTTAGGATCTGGGTTTATATAATTGTCGAATGAAATTGGGTTTACGGCCGTTGTGATTTGTCGTATATATTTTATTCTTGTCTTTAAAGAATCTTCACTTTTCAACCAAATACATTCTCTTACCTTTTTTACTATACTTCCTTCTATTTGATCTTCTTTTTTAATATTATATTTTACACTTGGTTCACCAATCTCTTCTTCAAGATGTTTAGAATTGTATCTTTTTTTATCTATATCACCAAACCGCATTTCCCACCAATTATAAGCGATTTGATCACCTATTTCCACCACTCTCTCAAAAAACAAATCTTCTAATCTATTTTCTTTATCGAACCATAATGTTTCAATAGATAACATTTTATCCAACTCATTTACTGGATTTTCTTCGAGATTTTCAGGGTCATAACCGTGATGACGCACAAAATCAATTATATCTGGACCAATAACTATGTCTTGATACATAATTTTATTTTTGCAATTTCATCAATTCTATAGTTTCTTTAAATCCAGATTCAAAAAAACCTTTTGGGAAGTCAGATTTAAATTTTCCCTTTTCCTCCAATTCTAATTTTTTAACTGTGCTGTTACCATGTGGACTTTGGTTTACATACAGTATATTTACATCTGAATTCTTAATATCTCCTTTTGCTACCGCTATTTGTACGCCTCTAATAAAATGTTCTGAATGTGTCTCAACAATTACATTCTGACTTGGCTTCAGGTTCTCTGATACATTGGAACTGTTTGAAATACTTGCAACTATAATTGAGGCAATTTTTGATTGGAGGCTTGGATGGATATTGGCTTCAGGTTCTCTGATGATGGTTGTTGAGTTATAACTATTTTTATAAATCATCGAGAAATAATTCTTCCTTATCAACAAGGGTATTAGCTGAGTGAGACCATAGCCTACTTCGTGGATCCCAAGAGCACGACCACTTGGTCCATTAAGCATTAGATAGAATCGTTTATCGATGTCTCCAGCCTGTGTTGGTCCGAATTTTTTAACTGATAGTCTGTATGGGATGCCTATACTATTCAAGTCCCTGTTAACAGCTTCTTCCAAATTCTTTTGATTAACCTTACCCTTGGTTCTCCCAAATCGTGGCAATGGCACCTCCCTAACATTACTTAAGTTTATTTTATCTGTAAAAAGTAATGCAGGTCTACTACCAAGAAAGTCCATCAATTCTTTTCTACTATATGAGGAAGAGGGTGTGCTTTTTCTGATGTCAATAAGGTTGACTCTATTAAAAGATTGGTCGGTGGAATAAGAGTAACTTCTAAGTATATCATCAAATATTTTACCATAAACCTGAAAGCTAGTAACATATTGGACACATAAAAGATTATGTATGGCACTAAAGATGATTCCTTCATCATTTTGGGTAAAGGATCCCTGGATTATCCTTTTTTTAATTTCATTGAGTATTGATTTATATGTCGCCAGTTCTAATAAGTATCTTTCTACTAAGTAAGATGTATTTTTAGAGTATCTTAAAAGTCTGGCTTTACGACCAAAAACAGTATCAGGTCTAAAATAGAATTCTTGGTATAATTGGGGTTTATCATTCTCCTCTTTTCTATTGGATATAACCGTTCCCTTCAACCATTCAGGAATTTCTATATATGGGGCCTTTTTCTTCCCTTTAGTGTATGATTCCACATCAAGGGTTTTCATCCAAAATTCCTGTTCCATCCAAAGACCTTTTCTATAGTTTAATATCCCATCCCCCATTCTGCTAAAGCCGGCCCAATTGAATCTATTTTTAAGATCTATTTTGATGTTCTTAATTCTTGCCTTGAAAGATGAGACTTTTTTATCGAAAGGTGATAGACCTGATAAAATACTACTTGTCATTTCGTTGATTAGACCAAAGATCTTCTTTAAGTGCTTAGGGGATAATGTTACATGTATGATGTTTTCCATGCCCGCACCTAAATGATCTCTGACAACACTATCACCTTCATAGGGAAGTATAGTAGCAGAAAAACCATTTAATGGTCCTTTTTTGAATTTTATCGTTTGGGTTATATTTTGCTTTAACTTGCCTGTTCTTGCAATTAAAAAATGTATTTTAGATATGTTATTATTTAAATAAAAGATATCAAATATTTTACTTAATAGCGATTTGATGGATTCATTTGGGAGTTCCAAATCCTTTCGGTCAAAATGACTTATAACTTCATCAGGCATTCCGGATACATACTCCTGAGTGAATTTATGTCTATACATTTCATCGTGTGATTGCTCTCGAGCAGCAATTCCTACTTTATAACTTCTATATCTTTGATTCATCAAGTTTATATCTAACTCAATCCCAATATCCAATGGCAATACATTCCCACTTTTTACATATATATGTGTTGAATTATGATTGATCATGCGACTCAGAGGACCATCGACCTTATGCTTGCCATCAGTGACAAGCAAGCTATTGGGTTGATAGTTGCCACTTATTGACTGCTTTAACAGTAACAATAAGTCAGTGAGGGAGCTCTTACCTGCATTGTTGGGACCAACAAGTATAGTAAGGGGTTTTAATTCGACCTTTCCTTTGTGCCGGAAACATTTATAGTTTTCAAAAGTAATTGACTTAAGCATATTGAAATCCTAGTATTTTAATAATGATCCTATCCCGTATAAATTTCATCTTCTAATTTTTCCATCCAATTGAAATTAAGTTCATAAATTCATTTATTGAATGATTTACTATCATTAATCTATAATGAATCTAAATGGAGATTTGAAGTATCAACATTGTCCCAAATGGTGCATTCATTACAAGGTTGTTTTGTGCAATAAGCCAATGTTCCTTTAGCATTATCATCACCTAATTCAATCCTTCTATTTAGAATCTTGATATGCTCAGTCTGATTTCGTGATTTACATATAAGAGTTGATAATATCATTAATGGGAATTTTTCTAATGGGAATTTTTCTGCGAAGACTGAAATATCTTTTATCAAATCATCTGAATGTTTATTGAATTCTTCATCGCTGTGCATGACAGAATTATATCTTTGTGAAAATTTATTCAAATCTTTTAGCATTTTATCCATAGAATATTTTATCCTATAATCGTTCTAATTTTCCATACTTTATTTCAGATCTACAGGCATAGTGAAAAATACTAAATCCAAATTTTATACAATCATTAAAGTGATGACTAATTTCTAATTGTAATGGATAGATAACCAACCTGACCTCTCTTTGTTTTGAAATATAATTTTCCATTTGAGTCGTAATATCTAGAACTATGAATCCTACAATATCATTACCCCAATTTATTCTTTCTTTTACAACAGGTAACTGTACATGAAGCCCCATCCTTAATAAATCCTACCTAATCGATTTTTCGCTGTAACATCTGCAATTTCGTTCAGTTCAATCCCAACATGTGCGCTCACTTTTTTTATAATTACGTTTAATTTGTTCGAATTAATTATTTGATTAAACCGTTTACGTAAACCAGTATATACTTTTGTATTTGGTGGCATTCGTTTATCAGATAATACCTTTTTAGCGATAAGGCTGTCCGTATAAATAACTATTTTTTGATGAGTCTTCAATGCTGAAAACATAAATACCTCTATAGAACATAAAATAGCCATAATCTCTGAAGTGTTTACATTATAATTAGATACAATCCCTGATAATATGCAAAGATTGTCATTACCCAAAGTTTTTTCAGATACAATTTGATATTTTTCAATTAATGACATCGGCAGATAAAAATTATTTGTGATATTCTTCGCCACAATTCCAAATGAAGCAATATCCATATTTTTCCGAACGCTCGCATCTGTGAAAATAATTAGCGGCTGAGTGGCCGGTTCCGGCACAATCTCTAATTCTTTATCTCGAAGTAAAAGATACGCTTTAGAAATATCATAAAGTTTGTTAGCGGATTCGGAGAATGTTCCCAATTCATCTATATCAGCTGACGCTGGGTCATTTTCAGCTATATTTTTCTTGTATGCACTAATCAGATCTTTTTGGGTGAAATTTTCATCTAGTCCCAGGATTTGTATTGCTTCAGTAATTTCCATTATATATTTCTTTCTGGTGCAAAGCTCACCAACATGCATAAGTCTTGATTGCTTTCGTCCCAATTCTTAACTCGAAAGGGGATACAATTGATTAAACTGCCAGTGAGTTTTAATAAATCGTTATGCTCTACCCCGGGATACATATATCGGGGAATAATACCCATTACATTCTGAGGTAATAAAATGTAAACATTATATGGTGTAACCTGGGTTACAAGACCTGTGGTCAACTTATTCATTTGAGGTACCGGCTTAATTAAAATGAGATTTTCGTAAGGCGATTTCATTGATAGAGTGATTGTCATTCTATCAACATTTATTTCCACCACACTTGCAATAATATTAGTGCCAATTATGTGCGCAATATCAATGCCATATGGATAATAAGACAAAGCCGCCGGTAGAAAAGCTTCAATACCATTTATCGTCACCAGGTACCCGGCTCTTTTTCTATCAATTTCACTGTCCGCCCATTTCTTCTTTTCTGCTACGATTGTACCGCGAATATATTTTCCATTTTCATAGGCTTGACCAATTAAATCCAAGGCCTCATTTACTAACGCAATATCTATATCCTGATCGGTAATAGTAAGCTCTCGTACAATAATACTTAAAGAATTTGGATCGAAGGATTCTACCATTACAGCAACCGTATCACCATCATAATTAATGTTAGATTCACGAAACCTTCCACATAATTTGAAAGGTAGAAATACTTCAATATTGCCATTTATTTTTACAACAAATCCAGTGGGCTTATCATCAATTGGTTCACCTTCATGTGTCCGATATTGATATTTTGCTATTTCCCCTTTAAGAATGGTGTTATTTAGTGTTGATTCACATATGTCTACCCAATCTTTGCCGTAGGTTTTTTTACCCTTAGTTGCTGTATCGACATAACATTCCATACCCTCATTGTTGGTGATTAAGTATATACCTTGTTTTTCACTCATTTAATTTTCCCCCGATTTAGGACCGCATATTTCACAGCTTTTATTTTTTGGTAGCCCTAGATCGCTCCCTACAGTAATGAGCGAATCATACTCACCTGGATATCCATTCCACATAATAAAATTAGTGTTTAATTCAGGCACAACAGCTTCATCCGGGTGGAGCAAGGATGATATAGCCATCCTTACTCCAAGCATCGTCACCAGATTTATATCCGTATCAAGACCCGGTTGAAAATAAATATCTCGAACATCGTCAGAATCCGAATAATCGGTAACACCAGGAGTAAATTCACTTCCCCAGCGGCCGTCGCCTATACAATGCCTACATCCTGTGACCCCTGGAACAATTCTCATGACCTTTCCTGTCCTGGCGCGTTCATGCAGGGAGATATAGATAGCAGGGATATTGAGGGAAACAGACGTAAGGTTGGCTAGTTGCCGGGAATCTGGTGTATCCGTTGAAATAACTAATAAATCAATTTTTTCTAGATGATTTAAGATTTTGTCATAATCCTGGACAAAATCATTTTTAAATGTTTTGACTGTTAATTCAGGATTGATGGCTAATAATTTGTCCTTTACTGCATCTGCTTTGAATCTGCCCAAATCTGTAAGATCGCATAAATGTCTTATAATATTATGGATTTCAAGTGTGTCCGGATCGATTAAGGTTAGATTGCTGAGTCCGGCTTTGACAAATTGAGCAGCAGCAACAGATCCCACGCTTCCTAATCCCAATAAAGCGATTTTTTTATCAAATAAATTTTCTTTGATCCCAAGACTACCCAAACGTTTAAATAGACTATCTTTCAAATCGATAAGATCAACTGCAATCTCTACGGTTTCGCCAGTATTATCATCCAGCTGCCATGCCTTAGCGTTAATTCGCATATTATTTATAGATATATCCACCAATAAGTCGCATGTAGAATTGTTAAGTGAAACTTCTACACCATCGTTTTGATTGAACATAATGTTAGCCTTTACAGGATTTATATTTGATTGCGCGGAAATGATATTAACGGTCCCATTATCAGTCAGATTTCCTTCCAGTTCTAATGGTTTACCTTCCTTTATAAGGTCAATGATTTTTTCTACATCCAAATTCAATTTTTTTACTTTTTTCTGTGGACCTTTGAGCACCGGTGTATGCATTACCTCAGGAATCACCTCAATAAAATCTGACATGCCTCTTTGATAATAATAAAAGTTGGTTTGAACAATTTCCCCGGTGATACTTTTTTCATTTGGATGTGGCGTTGTCGCAATGATCGCCAGCACATCCTTAGTGTTGTCATCTTTTGTAATTTGTTTCATAGTCTCGAGATCCGTACAACTGGGCTGATCAAACATCCCTGGATGCTTATGCCATTCACCCACGTAGATCAGGCTGTTGCGATATAGTTCCTTAAGCATCACATCTTTATAATAATCATTATTTGGTTTAAAGTAGTGCGCCCCATGTTCAGAGTTTTTTCCAGGGCCAGTTGCTTTTTTTACCAAAAGTGTATAATCATCCTTTACAATGATTTTTTCACCCAATAATAAACCCCCGGTTTCAAATTGACCGTATTTTAATGCTTCAGTACGGATCGTTTCCATCGTGCTTAAGGATATATAAATTTTTGGTAATACAAATTTCCGGTTACTTGCTGGTTTACCATTCAGCTTATTTTTCTTTTTGGTTTTTCGTGCTTTTTTTGTTTTTCCCATTTGACTATTAATACCTATTAAAAAAATTGTTTTCCGGCCACGAGCCTTTTTCTTGATATATCTCATAGGCATGTAACCATGCCGCGGTCCAACCAACATATGAAACGGCCGTCATCCCCTTTCCCGTTCCTTGGCCTCTGCCTCCATGATCATTAGAGTATAAACAAAGATGACCATCTCCATAACGGTGATTTGTGCGGGTTAAATATGGTTCTATGATAAAGGTGTAAATTTCCATTCCCGGATAATGATCTGGATATGTGATCACAGCTGTGTATGTATTTCCTGCATTTGTTCTGAGGTCCCCTTTCCAGAATATCTGCCCTTTCCTAGCAATTGTCCATCCACGGTGGATTTTATTATCAAAAGCTTCCCCAATTTGAAATTGAGGAAACTTTTTGTTCATCAGCTGAATTTCTCTATTCAGCCTATCGTTATTTTTTTCCCACCACCGGTTCATTGAGCCCCCCACTCACGCTGCTTCAGCAGGTCGATGTGCTCTTCCTTATCCTTTAGTGAGTCACCTTTGGATAGGAGCCGCCCATCTGAGGTGATAGTGGCCTTTTTTGTACCGTCCACCAGAAGGTCCTCTACTTCTAGGGGATCCTGGGTTGCTTTTTTATCCTCTATTGAGGTTGCTTTCGATTGTTTTTTTGAAAATGGATTAAACATATTTTTCCTTATTTGGTTGTGGGGGCCAACCTAGGTCAGCCCCCGGTTTTAGTTTCAGTTGAGAGCCTGTTGTTCCTCTCAGGGAGCACTATCGTATCATTGCAGATACTACAGCAACGACCATCGTTGACAGGCTGCGCATTGTGTCCTTCAATCCAGAACACTTCACCCGTTATTGGATGATAATGTGGATCTACTGGATAGCAACAAATGGAACAGTTTTGAACTTCCAGTTCTTTACCGGCATCCCCACTGTTGACTTTTTTATTTTTCATCATATTATTATATATGTGAACAAAGACCGTGCCAAAGTGGTTTTCCGACGGGGAACTGTAATTAGGAAATTATAAAATGTAATATATATTACATAAATATGTAATGAGTGTTACATTTATTTCATATTCATGGGCCTCGAAAATGGTTCATGTAAACCATTCGTGTATTATATGAAAATTCTAAGAACTCCCAGGAACCGTCATATTTAACATTGATCATCCACAATATTTCTTGTGTAATTTCGTTTACGTACTGAAAAACAGATGAATGATGAAATTAACAGCTAAACGATTTAACAGAATTGTCCAGCGCCTTCCAGTGATTAGCCCAATCACAATGGTGTGGAATTACCACTGTAATTGGAAAAAGAATGTTGAGCGTCTTAATCATGAGATTGATCTTTTTAATAAATTACCTGAGGAGCACCGTGGCATTGATCAAACTCACATAAGTGAGGCTTCCATATTGGTAATACCAGATTTTGTCGAAGAAAAGGATAGAGTTAATGATGTGATAATCGATTATCGTAAAGTGTGGTATATCGAGGATAAAATACTTTACGAATACACAAAGGAATTATCTGAAAAAGATTTCATCGCCAGGTTTAACAAAAGCCTTTACGAACACGTACTACAAGAGATCAAAAGTGCAAAATCCAGCAGTGATTCAATCAAGCTAGAAGAACCCCTGAAAAAGATTGCGAACTGGTTCTGGAGCGAAGACATAAATATCAGCGAGGTTAAGCCTTTTTATAGCAAAAAAAATGTTGGAGGTAGACCAGCGGGCAAGTCAAAGCAAACAATCCAAAAGAAAGATGAAATTAGAAAGTTATTTGTTTTATATAAATCGAAGGATATTGGTGACCAGAATAAAAAAGATGCTGCACGATGGATTCGTGACTCTTTGTTAAAAAGCAAACCAAAATGGTGGAAAGGCGCAGTCTATAAAGAATCAACAATTTATAAGGTACTAAAAACCCTAAAATAACCCAAAATATCTACCCTCATTAAAGGTACTGAAACTTGAGTTTTTGGTACCTTTCCTCTCCCACTTCCTTCTTCAAATCCCCGATCCATATCTTACTTTCATCATGGTGAATAACCAAATGAATGAAAGGAACAGATATGCTACACAGGATCATCGAGCAATTAGATTGTATTGAAAAAAAACTAGATGGTAAGTACACAAATAGATATCTAAACATACGTCAGGTTTCTGACTTGACTTCAGTAAGCACCAGCACCATAAGAAGAGCCATTCAAAGAGGGGATTTAAAGTGCATTAAGAAGTTAGGCAAACTTCTTTTCCTTGAAAAAGCGGTGAGAAAGTGGCTGGATGACTAAGCTATACAGCACCGCCATTAAGGCCATTTTTAAGAAGTGGATTCGATTAACAATGAAAGTAAAAGGAGTATATAATGGGATATCATCTTACAAACTCTAAGGGACAAGAATTCCGATTCGATACAACTGATTTCCCTAAAGTCTTAAATCTCGCTGAATATTTTGGATGGGAACCTATGGGAACAATTTTAAACATAGTTTCTCATAAATTAAATTTTCAAAATAAAGATGATATTCGTGATGGAACTATTCAGGTAATTGAACCTCATGGGAATTGGGGCTATACAACCAACTACTGGCAACTTGTGGTGCAAAAAGATGCATTCAATCTAGCCAAAGCTTTAAAAACGGCTGTGAAAGCACTGACAGAAGAAAGTTTCTTTTCTGATGAAGAAATAAAAGAAGGTTTTGATGGTGATGGTGATTGTGATATAATTTTTTTAATAAAATATTTCAGTATTAAAAATGGGAAAGAATCTTTAGAAGATTTTATCCATTTCTGTATGGGTGGAGAATTTGGCATAGGACGGCCTGAATAAGTAAATATGGCAAGGAAACGAATGATAGACCCCAAGTTTTGGTCTGATGACAAAATGATGTCAATAACTCCAATGCACCGACTGCTATTTATCGGTATTTGGAATTTCAGTGATGATTCTGGTATTCATAAAAATAGCAATGAAATGTTGAAGGCAGAAATATTCCCGTGTGATGATATCACAGTTGAAGAAGTGGGTCAGTTAAAAGACAAATTGATTCAACAGCAGCTCATCGTTCCATTTAATTCTGAGGGCATTGAACTATTCTATGTGAAAAACTGGAAAATCTATCAAGCTATTCAGAAACCCATACCTTCAAAGTATACACTACCAGAGGACTACTGTAGTCCTACTGTAGTACTACAGCCCAATAGAATAGAACAGAATAGAATAAAACAGAAGAGAGAGGAAGATAAACACTCACTCACTACGGATGATTTAAATACATTGGCTGATAAACACCCAAAAGTTGATGTGCAAGGGTCATACCGAAAGTTCAAGCTCAACCTGCAAAAAAAGAACAGGACAAGCGTTAACGAAATGGCCGAATTTGAACTCTGGTTGATTAGAGACGAAGAAAACGAATGGAACAAACGGATCAAATCAAATGACTCCGTCACTATTTATTGCCCAGATTGTGATAAGGAAAAAATTGTCAGTGAGGGTCCGCAAGCAAGGGAAACCATTTGTGACTGCAAAACTCAAATGTTGAGAAAAAACGATTATCTTCACGAAAAGGAAAGATTGAGATAGTAACTAAAGTTACCTAACTATTGAAATATTAATCTGACTTTTGGTGACTTCGACAGATCTTTATCATACATCTGTGCGCCACCTGAGAACACGGAAATTTTCTAACTACTAATATCATTCAAAATAATGGAAACATACTTAACCATTACACAAGTTGCGGAAATTTTAAACGTTAATTACCGTACTGTTCGTGACCTAATCCACGTCAATAAAATGCGTGCAATAAAGATCGGAAGGGTCTATCGAATTTCAAGAGCACACTTGAATCAGTTTATCGCCAAATGTGAAAGATCAAAGTAAACTGATATGGCTGTTTGTAAATTCTGTGCGGTCCTATCACAGGATCAATTGTTCATTGAAAATCAAGCAGAAAGGAACTAACCATGTCGAGCCTTTACAAACGTTGTAGTAGCCGGTATTACTGGTACACA